>JAEEGK010001145.1_pt1 | contig 66418 bp, 52 predicted proteins | sample 8958771 | NCBI WGS metagenome assembly JAEEGK01 (sample SAMN16246547, study PRJNA631951) | gut metagenome | biome: gut microbiome; feature: rumen; material: SC-attached | host: Bos | place: Iran: Karaj | collected 2018-10
GGCACATCGTCCTCATCGTAGGGGCGGTTCTTCTCGCCATCGAACACGTAGTCGGTGGAAATCTGAATAAGGAAGAAACCGTATTTGCCAGCCATTTCAACCAGCATATCTACAGCAGTGGTGTTCAGTTTGAAGGCAAGTTCCTGATTGCTTTCTGCGGCATCAACAGCCGTGTAAGCCGCGCAGTTTATCAGAAAATCGAATTTTCCGTTCTTCTGAAAGAAATCGTTAAGCGCGCTCAGGCTTGTTATGTCCAACTCCGCCACATCGGTAAACGTGAACTCATAATCGGCATATTTGGCAGACAATTCGCGTAATTCGCTACCTAATTGACCGTTAGAGCCTGTAACTAATATTCTGTACTTCATTTCACACGTCAAATTTTTAACAAGTGGCTAAAATAGCAATTTGAGTAAAATGTTTTTCCGGCTGACGGCGGAAAATCGCACTATTTATAAACAAGTTTTTATGGGGCAAGATTGGTGCTGGGTGTTGGACAAATTTATAGGAGACCATCGGGTTACTGCCTTTGGTGGTTTTAGGAGCGACGTGAACGTCGCACACTTGACGGAAGGGGATTGGCGATGAGTACGACGCTGACTGAACAAAATATGATTTTGGGGGCGGCGAGTACGCCGCACACGGGACGGGAGAAAGATGATTGGCGAAATATTAAACTATATGACAAACTGGGGCAAAAACAAAAAAAAGGTGTGCGTGCACACCTTTTTTTGCATAGTAGCAGTACGATGCCATTACGAAGATTCGCTGTAGAGCATGGCGAAGACAAAACCACGTAAGGTGTGGTGTTTGTCTTGTGCGGCAAACAGGGCTTCCCATTCCTCGCGTTTTACGGGGTCGGCAAGTTCGGCAGTCACCTGCCTCTGCACATCGGCGAAACGCTGACGGGCGGCCTGCTGCTGTTCGGTATTGCCACCATCGTACTGGTTATAACACTTGGTAAGGCAAGCCTTACCGTTACGTACTGAAAAGTAAGAGTTATCGCTCTTGCTCAACTTCCCCTGAACGTATTTTACAGGGGTTTCAAATGTTATTTTGGACATAATTATAATTTTTAAATCACCTGCGACATTGCCGATGACGAGGCGAAGGTAAGATGTCGGCAGGGGCGGGTTTTGAATCGTGTTGAATGCGGTTGAATAATTTGCAATAAAGTTGTTTCGTGCGGTTTGCTTTCGTTTCCTTTTGGATGCGGTTGGTTTCGGTTGGATACGGCGGGAAAGTTTGCGATAAGCCCGCGAGGGGATTACTCGGGGATTACTCGGGGATGGGAAAAAGGAGTTGGAATGGGACTGATAAGACGGAATGGGCGATAGGGAAAATGATGATGCCGTGTATAATGTGTGTTTTTAACCTTTTAACAATCTATTGTTGAAAATCTTGTTTTTGTTGTATGACAGTAAGATGTGATTGAAAATTTTTGCTAAATTGCTGATAATCAATCTTGTTAATAACCGTTTAATAACAATGGTGATGGGTGCAATTTTGGTCCCTACCTCGAGTTGTATCTTTGCAAAAGACTAATATATAGTCATTAAACACAACAAAATATGATTAAAAAAACGAATGGCTATATATGCAATTTTTATGTTGAACAATTAAAGGCGGAAAGGAGGTAAATATGAAAGTGCGCATTATTAGAGCGATGAGCAAAAGTGAGTTGGCAGGGAAGGTTGGAATTTCGGCCACGACGCTGCGCAAATGGTTAAAAGAATGTGAGAAGGCGTTTAAGCAGATGGGCATTAGCCGGAATGCGAAAATGCTACCGCCGTGCGCAGTAAAAGTTCTATGTGAAAAATACAGCATCGACTTGTACGAGGACGAACTGTAGGCAAAAAAGAGTGTTCGGGGGAGGGTGATTTCTACAAGAAAACATTGCTACACACAGTGTTAAAAATTAGAAACGACAAAGATTAGAAACAAATTTTTCCCCGATATATGAGAAGGCTGCGATTCTTCACGATTGTGAGGAATTGCGGCCTTTGTTTTTTGGGGGCGACGGTGTGACTGACAGGACAAATAGGACGGGATAGGACTGATGATGGAACATGATAAGACATGATAGGACGGAATAGGACAAATGAGAAGGAATGAGGCTGATGAGAAAATGGGAATAAGGCTTCATTTTTTCACTTCCCTTTTAAATTCTTCTTTTCTATTTTTGACAAGCCATTGCGCACCAAGCGCGAGGGCTGATAATTTTTGATGTTTAACTTAAAAAACGACATTAAGCGAGAAAGTGAATTTTAAATAACATATTATTAATCACAGCATTTGCTACTTGTTCCGACATCGTGAAACGTAGGAAACTTCACAAAATGTAAGAAATTCAAGGAAAGACATTCAGCAGATGCTCGCAGTTATGCGGGCATTTTGTCTTTTCCTTGAAGGTAATCCTACGACCTCACGATGAAGGCTTAATGCTCGCCTTCGTTTGGGTCGTAGAAAAAGGGAATCGGTAGCATATCGCGCTAAACAAATAGCAATATGCCTACACTAAACTGGATTGGAAAAGATGCGGTGGTGAATCACCACTTGCAAGTGCCGTTCCGCACTTTAGAGAAGAAATACACATTTGGTGATGCCGATAGCGATAATATGATTATCCACGGCGACAACCTCGAAGCCCTAAAAGCCTTACTGCCAAAATATGAAGGCAAAATCAATTGTATATATATAGACCCGCCATATAATACTGGAGCCAAACCTGGAGAAGGTGGTTGGGTGTATTATGATAATGTTGATTCACCTCGCATTCGTAAATGGCTTGGACAAGCAGTAGGAGATGAATTTGAAGACCTTACGCGCCACGACAAATGGCTATGTATGATGTATCCAAGATTAAAACTTCTTCAAAAATTATTAAAAGATGATGGTGCTATTTTTATAAGTATTGGTGAAGAGGAATTAGATAATCTGATTTTTATAGGTTCAGAAATTTTTGGTGGTTCTAATAAAATAAGTGTAATAGGGCGCGTTTCAAAAACGGCAAGCGACAAAGGCAGTTTTTTTGCACCAAGTTTAGATTTTATTGTAGTATTTGCTAAAAAAGTCGAGTCATTAAAAGCATTTGTAGGTGAAGTAAAAGAAGATTTATTCAAGAAAGTAGAAACAACAGGAGAGAAGAAGGGTGTTAGATATAGAGATGATGTCGCTTTATATCAATCAGCCTTGGACCCATTGAGAGGTTGTGCAAATCAGCGTTATTACATAAAAGCGCCCGATAACTCTCTTTTAATTCCACCTGGAAATATTTTCCCAACAGAAAAAGAAGATGCAGCATTCATAGTGCCGAAAACAAAGGAAGATAAAATTTGGAGATGGACATATCAAACATATTTAGAGAAAAAGAATTTATTGGTTTTTAAAGAGACAAAAACGTCACCCCTTTTAGATGAACACGGTAATAAAGCCAAATATAATGTTTATACAAAAAGTTATTTAGATGAAAGATTAGATAAAGGCGCTGTTCCTCGTAATATTTGGATTGATTTTATAAATAGAAAAGGGGCAGATTTGCTCAAAAAAATAGGAATAACTTTTGGTTTTCCAAAACCTGTTGAATTAGTTTCACACATATTGAAGATAATGGATTTAAATAAAGATGCTATTATTTTAGATTCATTCGCAGGCAGTGGCACTACAGCACAAGCAGTTTTAGAATATAATAAAAAAGATGGTGGCAACCGCAAGTTCATTCTTGTGGAAATGGAAGACTATGCAGACAATCTTACAGCAGAACGTGTTAAGCGAGTAATAAAAGGGTATGGTTATGATTCTGATGTGGAAACGACAGTTTATTCTCAAGAACTGACAACTAATAATTTGAAAGAATGGCCATCGTTTGTGGAAGATTTTGAAAATGAAGCAAAAAACGCTAAAAGTGAATTCGATAGAGTTGTTAAACGAATTGAGGATAATTCTCTTAAAGTGGTTGGTATAAATAAAGCCAAAGGCGAAATAACAGGCACTGGCGGTGGCTTCGCATTCTACGAATTGGGTGTACCAATTTTTGATGCTGATGGATATCTGAACGAAACCGTTGGCACCGAAAAAATGCGTGAATACATTTGGTACAGCGAGACACACGAGCCGTACAACGCTGATAGGGACACACTGCCATATTTGTTAGGCAACCACAACGGAACGGATTATTATTTCTATTACGAACCGAACCGCACAACAACGCTCGACAAGGCGTTTCTGAACACCATTGCGCAAAAGGCGGAGCAATATGTGATTTATGCTGACAACTGTTTGCTGTCGGAGAGTTTTATGCAACTCAACCATATAGTTTTCAAGAAGATACCGCGCGATATTAGAAAATTCTAAAAACTGTACAACTATGGAACTGAAATCATACCAACAACAGATATTGGCTGATTTGCAACGCTTTATGCAATGTGTTCAGGAAAAGAAGAACGCCGAGACCGCGTTCTCGCATTTCTGGCTCACGCATCCGCGCACGCCACTTACACCATTTCCTGGAATGGCGGTAGAACCGTACAAAAACAATGTGAAAAACGCACCGCACGTCTGCATTAAGGTACCAACGGGCGGTGGCAAGACATTCATTGCTTCAGCCGCGCTCAACACCATTTTTCACGAGTTCGACAGTAGCCGCCCACAAATGGTCGTTTGGCTTGTGCCGTCGGTAACCATTTTGGAGCAGACGCTACGCAACCTCAATAATACAGAACATCCTTACCGTCAGCGCATTAACACCGATTTTGCCAATCGTGTCGAAATTTTCAGCAAAGCGCAAGCATTACAAGGCGGGCGGTTCAGCCTTTCAACCGTCAAAGAAAATCTGTGCATATTGGTAATGAGTTTTGACAGTCTTCGCGCCCGTAACAAAGAAGACCGCAAAGTGTATCAGGAAAATGGCTATCTGCAATCGTTCGAGACGCTTGTGAGCAAGGACGAAAACGGCGACCCCGATTTGCAACTGATACGTGTTTTGGAGTCTTTGCATCCAGTTGTGGTTGTCGATGAGAGCCACAATGCCGAAACCGAATTGAGTGTAGAGATGTTGCAAAACCTTTCGCCATCGTTTGTACTCGACCTTACCGCCACACCGCGCAAAAACAGCAACATTATCAGTTTTACCGACGCCTACGAGTTGAAAAAGGAGAATATGGTGAAACTGCCCGTGATTGTTTATAACCATCAGAGCCGCAACGATGTTATCTCATCGGCACTCGAGTTGCAGCGCAAGTTGGAGACCGAAGCAAAAAAATCGCAGGCCGAAGGCGGGAAATATATAAGACCGATTGTGTTGTTTCAGGCGCAGCCACGCACTGGCGAGGAAAATGTCACTTACGAGAAAATCAAGCAGACGCTTCTTGATTTGAAAATACCTGAAAATCAGATTCGTATTAAAACTGCCGACATCAATGAGATAAAAGACGAGGATTTGCTTTCGCCCCAATGCCCTGTGCGCTACATTATTACTGTTAACGCGCTGAAAGAAGGCTGGGACTGCCCGTTTGCCTACATTCTGGCGTCATTGGCCGATAAGAGTTCGGCGGTTGATGTGGAGCAGATTCTTGGCCGTGTGCTTCGTCTGCCGTGGGTACGGCGCAACAATAACGCTATGCTCAATATGAGTTATGTGCTTACGGCCTCGAACAAGTTCCTCGATACGCTCGACAACATTGTAAAAGGCTTGAATCGTGCAGGTTTCAGCGAGAAAGATTACCGTATGGCCGAACCCGAAAAGCCGAAACAAGAAATACAAAATGATATTCAAGCAGTGCAACACGAACTTGATTTTGACAATAAACAAAAAGATATTCCGCCAATTACAGATGATGATTTCGACGCGGGCAAAATAAAATTCACACCTGTTGTTGAGGCAGATACACAAGGCTCTGATAAAAAAGAAGTCGCTTACAGTGCTGAAAAACCCTCATTAACAGAAGAAATAAATAACGATGTTGCTGAAATAGAGCGGCTTGTTAAAGTGGAAGTCGAGAAAGAGGCTGCGGTTGAAGCAACTGCGGCAAAACAAGAAAGAGAAAATGTTCCTAACGAATTAGAGAAGCAAGTGAAAACCTACAAAATGAAAGATGTGTTCAGCGAGTCGGCTAAATCGCTGAAACTGCCACAGTTTATGAGCGAAGATAAGTCGCAGGAATTGACGGGCAATTTGTTTGTCGAACTTCACGAAAGCGCTCTTTTTGAGTCGGAAATGCTTTTGCGCGATTTCAAACTGGGCAGCGAGGATTCAAACATCAATTTCGATAGCATAGAAACATCTTTGTACCGCGTCGATTTGGACGAGAATAACAATTATTTGCCCACATATCTGAAAATTGAAGGCAGTGTTCACGAGACGATTGTCAACTATATCCTTGACCCCAAACAGAAAGGCAACCGTGTGAAAAACTGCACCTACAGGCTTAAAAACATTATTGGCAAAATGTATCCGATTCCCGATAAAGAAATCGAGTTGTATATCAGTCACGTATTGGAGCGTTTTACCGATGAGCAGTTCTCTGACCTGATGAACCACGAATATTCGTATGCCGACAAAATCAAAGAGAAAATCAAACAGTTAGGCGAAGGTTATAAGGAGCGCCAGTTTAAAAATATGGTTGACAAAGATTTGGTTTACACCGAAGATAATTGGGCATTGCCAACCGAAATTTTGCCGACAAAAACTATTTCAGGAATTCCAAAATCGTTGTACGAAAAAGAAGGCGACATCGACGGTTTTGAGCGTGAGGTTATCAACGATGTGGCAAACCTCGAAAATGTTGAATTTTGGACCCGCAATCTTGAACGAGGTAAGGGGTTCTGTATTAACGGATTCATCAACCATTACCCCGATTTTATAATCAAGACCAAAAAGGGCAAGATTGTGCTTTTGGAAACCAAAGGCGACCACCTCGATGCCGAAAAGAAAATCTACTTGGGCAATTTGTGGGCAAGCAAAGTGGGCAATAATTACCGCTACTGTCTGGTTTACAAGAATCGTCAAGTTGAAGGTGCTTACACCAAAACAGATTTTATAGACAAATTAAAAGAATGGTAATCCCGGGCAAAATTTAATGGCAATTCATTGAATTTCATGTAGAGACGTCATATTATGGCGTCTCTACGTGTTTTATGGCAACAATTTTGTGCCACACCTTCGGCGTTCATTTTATGGGTTGACGCCCATCTGGGGTTTACACCCCAGCCTGTGATATGTCACGCCTTCGGCGTTTTTTATGGAACGAATGAAGGGCATTGGCTCGTGTCGGTGAATTGGTTAGCGTTTGCGTTTTCGGTTTGTGTTTTATTCTTACATTTGCGCATCTGAAAAACAAAAAACTATGAAACTTACGGTGATTGGTGCCGGCAATATGGGCGGGGCGCTCATACACGGCTGGGCAAAGAGTGGCAAGGTTGAGAGCATTACCATTGCCGACAAAAACGAGCAACTGCTTGCGAATTTCAAGGCAAAATATCCGCAGATAACAACGACAACTGACAATGTGGAGGCCGCAAAGGGCGCCGACGTTGTTGTGCTGGTTGTCAAGCCGTGGCTTATGCCGACGGTTGTTGGCGAGATTAAGCCCGTGCTCGACCTGAAACGGCAGATTGTGGTTTCGGACGCCGCCAATTTCACCACCGACAAACTGGCCGAAGCGCTTGGCGCCGATGGCAATCTGTTCTACGTGATTCCGAACATTGCCGCCGAATTTGGCGCAAGCATGAGTTTCATTGCCAAAGGCAAATCGGCCACCGACGAGGCTCTGGCACAAGTGAAATCCCTCTACGACCTTGCCGGCGACACTCTTGTTGTGGCCGAAAACCTTGTGGCTGCGGGAATGATGATGGCAAGCTGCGGCATAGCATACGTTTTCCGCTACATCAGCGCACAAATGAGAGGCGGCTGCGAGATGGGCTTCTACCCTGCCCAGGCAAGGCAGATTGCACTGCAGACCATGCTGAGCGCCGTAACGCTGCTCAAAGAGACCGGCATGCACCCCGAGGAGGCTATCGACAAAGTAACCACCCCCGGCGGCGTGACTATCAAAGGTTTGAACGAACTTGACCATGCCGGATTCACCAGCGCAGTAATCCGCTCGCTGAAGGCGGGACTGAAGTAAGGGGAGAGGTTAAGAGGTTAAGAAGTTTAGAGGTTTAGAAGGAGAGAGGTTAAGAAGTTTAATGTTTAACGGGTTGAACAAGTTTAACTGGTTTAAATTCTAATTCGTAACTCGTAATTCATAATTCGTAATTCCAAAAACCTAATATCTTACACTCTAAAAACTTGACAAATATCAGTTTGCATTTCTCGCACAAAGACCATACCTTTGTGCGATTTTTTAAAAATAATGTCTAACTCATTAATTTATTTAAAATTAAATGGAAAAAGAGAATCAGAAAACTCAAGAAATTGAGAGCGAAGAGGCATTCGAACTTGCCGCTCCGCAGCAACAACAAGTGGTGAAACCAGAAGATTTCGACTGGGACGCCTACGAAAACGGTGGCACCGTATCTAGTTCAGAGCGCGGCCAACTCGAGGAAATGTACAGCAACACTCTCTCGTCAATCACTGAAAATGAGGTTATTGAGGGAACAATCGTTGCAATGAACAAACGTGAGGCTTTGGTCAACATCGGCTACAAGTCAGAGGGCGTTATCAATATGAACGAGTTCCGCTACAACCCCGATTTGAAGGTTGGCGACAAAGTTGAGGTTTATGTTGAAAGCCAGGAAGACCGCAACGGTCAACTTTCGCTTTCGCACAAGAAAGCACGCGCACTGCGCTCTTGGGACCGCGTCAACCAGGCTCTGGAGCAAGACGAAATCATCAAGGGTTACATCAAGTGCCGCACAAAGGGTGGTATGATTGTCGATGTATTCGGCATCGAGGCCTTCCTGCCAGGCTCACAAATCGACGTGAAGCCAATCCGCGACTACGATGTATTCGTTGGCAAGACTATGGAGTTCAAAGTTGTGAAAATCAACCACGAATTCAAGAATGTTGTTGTTTCGCACAAGGCTCTCATCGAGGCTGAGCTCGAGCAACAGAAGAAAGACATCATCTCGAAACTCGAGAAGGGTCAGGTTCTTGAGGGAACTGTTAAAAATATCACATCTTACGGCGTATTCATCGACCTTGGCGGTGTTGACGGACTCATCCACATCACCGACCTGTCGTGGGGCCGCATCCAGCATCCTGAGGAAATCGTTCAGCTCGACCAGAAGCTCAACGTTGTTATCCTTGACTTCGACGACGACAAGAAACGCATTGCTCTCGGCCTGAAACAGCTGACCCCGCATCCGTGGGACGCTCTTGACCCGAACCTGAAGGTAGGCGACAAGGTTAAAGGCAAAGTTGTTGTGATGGCTGACTACGGTGCATTTGTTGAGATTGCTCCGGGCGTTGAAGGTCTTATCCACGTATCGGAAATGTCGTGGTCGCAGCATCTGCGCAGCGCCAACGAGTTCCTGAACGTTGGTGACGAGGTTGAGGCTGTTATCCTGACACTCGACCGCGAGGAGCGCAAGATGTCGCTTGGTATGAAGCAGCTGAAACCCGATCCGTGGGAGAAGATTGCCGACCAATACGCTGTTGGCACAAAACACACCGCAAAAGTTCGCAACTTCACCACATTCGGTGTATTTGTTGAGATTGAGGAAGGCGTTGACGGCCTCATCCACATCTCTGACCTGTCGTGGACCAAGAAAATCAAACACCCGGCTGAGTTCACCACCATTGGTGCCGACATCGACGTTGTTGTTCTCGAAATCGACAAGGAGAACCGCCGTCTGCGCCTTGGCCACAAACAATTGGAGGAGAATCCTTGGGACGTATTCGAGACATTGTTCACCGTTGATTCAATCCACGAAGGAACAATCATCGAGCTGACTGAGAAGGGTGCCGTTGTAGCTCTGCCTTACGGCGTTGAGGGCTTCGCAACTCCGAAACATCTTGTTAAAGAGGACGGTACACAAGCCAAACTCGACGAGAAACTCGACTTCAAGGTTATTGAGTTCAACAAAGAAGGCCGCAAGATTATTGTAAGCCACTCTCGCATCTTCGAAGACGCAAAACGCGGCGAGGAGAAGAGCAAGAAGGACTCGGCTGCAAAAGCCACCAAGAAGGCAACCAAGAAAATCGCCGACAGCATTGAAAAAACAACGCTTGGCGACATTGCCGAACTGGCCGCTTTGAAGGACGAAATGGCTCAGGCCGAGAAACCGAAAGCCGCTAAAAAAGCAAAAAAAGACGACGCTGCAGAAGAAAAATAATTTTTTCTGAATGATTTTATAGCACGATGAATTGTTTTTTCTATATTTGGTAACAGAAACAAATCACATCTGATATGGAATTCAAAATTGAAAAACTTGACAACTTCACGCAGATTGAAGTGCTGATAGACAAACTTGATACGCACATTGCGCCATCGCTGAAATCGGAGTTAGTACTGATTGCCGGAAACGGAGAAAAGAACATCATTCTTGATTTAAGTAACTGCAGATATTGCGACTCATCGGGTTTGAGCGCCATTCTGGTGGCAAACCGACTCTGCAAGAACGCCAACGGTGCTTTTGTTCTGTCAGGGTTGCAGACAGCTGTTGAGCGATTGATAACCATATCACAACTCGACACAGTTCTTAACATTACAAAGACTGTTGACGAGGCTATCGAAATCATTAACAAGGCTTAAATGTCTTTATCGCTTAGAATACTGGGGTGTAGCTCGGCAACGCCTACACCCGACAGATACTCAACCGCTCAAGTGCTCAATGTGCTTGAGCGGTTCTTTTTAATCGACTGCGGCGAGGGCGCTCAAATCAATATGCGGCGGTTCGGTGTGAATATGCTGCGCATCAACCACATTTTCATCAGCCACGTGCACGGCGACCATTTTCTGGGACTGCCCGGCGTGCTGTCGAGTATGAGTATGCAAGGGCGCACGTCGGACCTGCACATTTATTGCCACGAGAAGCTGCACGCGCTTCTTGACGCGTTCATCGGCACGTTTGAGATGCCGATGCCCTACAACATCATCTATCACCACCTGATCTACGAGAACGGGCTCACTCTGCTCTACGAGGACGAGAAGGTTACGGTTCACTCCTTCCCTCTCCGACACCGTGTGCCGACGTGCGGATTCCTGTTCCGCGAAAAGCCGAAGCTGCGTCACCTTAACGGGAATCTGGCCAATGAGTTGGAGATACCGATTAGCAAGCGCTTCGGCATCAAGCAGGGCGATGACTACACTGCTCCCGACGGCACTGTTTACCCCAACAGCACACTCACCGGTGACCCTGACCGCTCGTGTTCATACGCGTTTATGTCGGACACCGTGAAGCTGACAAAAGCAGTTCCCTGGATTGAGGGCGTTGACCTCTTGTACCACGAGGCCACCTACGGAGAGGACAATCTGAAACGCGCCCGCGACAACAACCACTCGACGGCCAAGCAGGCGGCCGAAATTGCCTTGGCGGCCAAAGTCGGGAAATTAGTCATCGGGCATTATTCTAATAGGTACAAAAACCTGCAACCGCTGCTCGACGAGGCGCGGAACGTTTTTCCCGAAACGTACCTTGCAAACGACGGGGCGCTGTTCGAGGTGAAATAGCGGTTCACCGGTTTTGTTAGCAATTTCTTTATAAAAGTGCTGTGGCACTGAAAAATCGGACTGCGCACAACCGCCAAGATTAGTATCTTTGCGGCACTAAAGTACAAACTGATATGCAAGAGAAAATCATCGTTCTTGACTTTGGCGGGCAGTACGCTCACCTGATTGCCAACCGTGTACGCCGGTTGGGCGTTTTCACAGAGATTCACTCGCCTGCAGCGCCGGTTGAAGAGCTGGCGGGCGCAAAAGGCATCATCTACAGCGGCGGACCGGCAAGCGTTTATGCCGCCGACGCCCCCGAATACAATCCTGAGATTCTGAACATTCCGGTGCCGAAACTCGGCATCTGCTATGGTCACCAACTTATTGCGTCGCAACTGGGCGGAACCGTGAAACCCGGCAAGGTGAAAGAGTACGGCATATCGGATTTGATTATCGGCGACAGCCAACATCCGCTGCTCAAAGGCATTCCGGCATCGTCGCCAATGTGGATGAGCCACGGTGATTCGGTTTCACAACTGCCTGACGGATACCGCATTATAGCATCGACAAAAGACTGCCCCATTGCCGCTGTGGCGATGGACGAGCGCAAGATTTACGGCATTCAGTTCCACCCCGAAGTGACTCACAGCAAGTTCGGAATGCAACTTCTGGACAACTTTATCGGCATCTGCCAATGCGAGCGCACGTGGAATATGAAGAGTTATATGCCGCTGATTTCAGAGAAGATACGCACCGAAGTGGGCTCACGCAAGGTGTTCCTGCTTGTGTCGGGCGGCGTTGACAGCACTGTGGCTTTCGTTCTGCTGAACAAAGTTCTTGGCACAGAGCGCGTTATGGGCCTGCACATCGACAACGGAATGATGCGTATGGACGAGTCGCAGAAGATTATTGAGTTCCTGAAGGCCGAAGGAATGCACAACCTGCGCGTGGTTGACGCCACTGCCGATTTCCTTGGTCAACTGGAAGGAATAACCGCGCCCGAAGAGAAGCGCAAACGCATCGGCGCAACCTTCTTGACAGTTAAAGACAAGGAAATGAGCAAGTTGAATCTTGACCCCAAAGAGTGGATGATTGCACAAGGCACCATCTACCCCGACACCATCGAGAGCGGCGGAACCAAAAACGCCGACCTGATAAAAACCCACCACAACCGCGTGAAGGAAGTGATGGACCTGATGGCGCAAGGCCTTCTGCTTGAGCCACTTGCCGACCTTTACAAAGACGAAGTGCGTATGCTCGGCGAAGAACTCGGCATTCCGCACAATCTGGTTTGGCGCCACCCCTTCCCCGGCCCGGGACTTGGCGTGCGCCTGCTCTGCACCGACGGAAAAGGCGAATTTGCATCGAACGCCGATGTTGAAGGTTTGGACAAATATCTGAAAGACAACAATATCGAAGGCCGCATTCTGCCTGTGAAAAGCGTTGGCGTGCAAGGCGACGGCCGCACCTACGCACAGCCTTTCCTGCTGACTTCGAAAAACTTAAGTTGGAAAGAGTGCGAGCGTTTCAGCACCGAACTGGTGAACCGGTTCAAAGTCATCAATCGCGTGATATGGCAGGTTGGCACAGTATCGGACGAGATGCCGAAACTGGTTGCGCAGTACGCCACAAAAGACAATTTCGACACTCTGCGCAAGTTCGACAACATCTGCACCGAGTTCCTTCAGGCCAATGACCTTTACGAGAAAATCTGGCAGATGCCCGTGGTTCTGACGCCGCTGCGCGTGCAAGACAAGCCGTGCATTGTGATGCGCCCCGTGAACAGCTCGGAAGCAATGACCGCCAACTTTGCCGAAATCGACCAAAACCTGCTTGGCGGCCTGTGGCAACAGTTCAAGGCCGATGGCGCAGGCTCGCTTTGGTACGATGTAACGCACAAACCGCCGGGAACCATTGAGTGGGAATGATTGAAGGATTGAAGAATAGAAGAATATTATTACTCGATAAAAAGCGATATAATTTATATAACATTAAATCGAATATGAAAATAATATCAAAGACCATTATTGTATGTGTAGCATTACTATTCGTGTCATATTATACTAAAGCACAAGACTTTAGCAATTACACTGTATCTGAATTCGCTCAATTGACAAATTCAACACTTCCTGCCGATATGGGCTTCGGAACAATTGTTAAATGCGAATATACTGATGGAAAGCTAACTTATTATGTCGAAGATGTCGATAATGATATTTTCGAAGATATAGGTAAAGGAGCCAAAGAGCGTCTATCGCAAAATAATAGTTTTAGAAAAATCATTTACCCCATTCTGAAAAAGGAAAATGCATCAATATGCTATCAATACAAAAGCAAAAATGGGAAAATAACAATGGCGTGCTTTACACCAGAAGATATGGATGAAATAATAAACACTAGCATTGAGCCCAAACAATTGCTACTACAAGAAGTTGAAATACTACAAGAAAAAATGCCATTTAAAGATGATGAATTTTCTACCTTCATAAACGTAGGATATGTGAATGGCTATTTCTATTACATTATTGAAATTGATGAAGATAGTGTTTCTTTGGAAGATGTTGCAAACGCATCAGAAGCTATAAAGCAGAACATACTCAATAACCTGACTCACAATATAGTAGCAAAGTCATTTGTACATATGCTTGCTGCCGACAATGCGACTCTTTTATATAGATATGTAGGCAGTAAAACAGAAAATTACTATGATTTGGAAATTGACAAAACATTTATCAAACTCATAAATACGTGCTTTGAGACTAGTGAGAGTTCACCCACAAAAATCAGAAACTTTTCATTTACACAAGCCGAAATAAAAGACAAAGAGCTTTGCCTTAAACCCGACGCATTAACTTCACTATTGATAAAAAAGGAAGCATTAATAGATGCTATAAAAAAAGACACTGTTTGGTATCAATATGTAAATGCCATAACTGACGAGAATTGGAAAATAACATTAACAAATAACATAACCCTATCATTTTTAGACTTATCAACAATAATTTATGATTTAGACGACATTACAATTAGCCGAGAGAAACTCAACAATGTTATAAATTCCTTAAATGAAAACTATCCTGAACCTCCAGGTTCTGACGATGTTCTTTTGCAAAAATTTATTATTGAGGATGATATTGTTGACTCTCCAATAATTATAGATGAAGAAAAAATAGATTTTTCTTCACTAACTCCAGAAACAGTCAAATCTGACATTTTAGCTAATGATAGTGATAACTGGCTACGTGCCATAATTGCTAAATCAGGCTACGGATACGCACGAACTGTTATCGCATCAAAATCAGGAAAAAAATTCCGAGTTATCATTCAAAATAGCGAACTTATTGATATTCTATCAAAATAAGCCACATTAGATTGTATCCTAATCCGTCTCCAAATCGAACGCATCGCGGAGGAGTTTCAATGCTGGATTCTTTTCAAGCATAAACATATACTTCTCCTTCGAAGTGTAAGGCATTCCGTTTGATTCCGGCTCGGCGGCACCGTCCATTTCAAAACGCAGCGTAATACGATTATTATGCAGATTGTCACGCAGATAGCGTTGGAGAGGCTCGCGCAGATTGAGTTCCAAATAATCCTTGGCCGTCTGACTGCTAACATCAAAACGGAAATAGACGCCATTTTCGGGCTTCTGCGGTATCTTGCTGCTTAACAGCATACTAACTCTCGGACGGCGTGCCTTTTCGGCCTTGGCGAAAGCCATCCAAACCTTGTCGAAATCCTTTTGGGTGAAATCGTTGTTCTGCGTTTCCGACAGGCTCTCTGATTGCGTAGTATTCTCTTTTGCAACACTTTGCAGCGATATATTCTGCGGATACTCCTTATAAACCGGACGGGCTATAACTGTGTTTTCTGCCGCAAATGGTGATGTGCGTTTTCCCTGATGCTGGGGCGAACCGTATGTTGCTGGAGCTGCGGTAGCGGCGACTGCTGTCGGCTTCTTTTTAAGCCGTTTCAGTCGTTTTTTTTTTCTTCCTCGAGGTCGCAAAGCCTCATAAGCGCGAACTCAACAGCCAAGCGTTTGTTCTGGCTTACGCGATAGCCCGACTCAGACTCGTTCAGCACTCGCAGCGCCTCGAAAATGAACCAGGTCTGGCACTTCTTGGCCTGCTCAAGATAGCGTGTGCGGATGTTTGCGCCAACGTCGAGCAGTTGGACGGTCTTCTCGTTCGAGGCCACCAGCAGGTCGCGGAAGTGGTTGCTCAATCCCGACAGGAAATGCTGCCCCTCAAAGCCTTTGTCAAGAATTTCGTCGTAGATGGTGAGGCTGGTTGCCACATCCTGCGCAAGGAAGGCGTCGACAAGGCGGAAGAAGTAATCGTAGTCGAGCACGTTGAGGTTGGCCACGGCCTTTTCGTAGGTTACTTCGGTGCCCGAGAAGCTGACAATCTGGTCGAAAATCGAAAGGGCGTCGCGCATTGCGCCATCGGCCTTGCGGGCGATGAGGTTCAGCGCGTCGGGGTCGGCTTTGATGCCCTCTTTCTCGGCAACACGTGCAAGCTGCGCGGCGGCATCCTCAACGGTTATGCGGCTGAAGTTGTAAACCTGGCAGCGCGACAGAATGGTCGGCAGAACCTTGTGCTTCTCGGTTGTTGCCAGAATGAAAATGGCGTGTTTTGGCGGCTCTTCAAGCGTCTTCAGAAAGGCGTTGAACGCAGCCTGCGACAGCATATGCACCTCATCGATGATATAGACGCTATAGCTGCCAATCTGCGGCGGAATGCGCACCTGGTCGATAAGGTTGCGGATGTCGTCGACAGAGTTGTTCGACGCGGCATCGAGCTCGTGAATGTTGTACGAGCGGTCCTCGTTGAAGGCCTTGCACGACTCACACTCGTTGCACGGCTCCATATCGGCCGATGGATTCAGACAGTTGATGGTTTTGGCAAAGATGCGGGCGCAAGTGGTTTTTCCCACACCGCGCGGTCCGCAAAACAAGTATGCGTGCGCCAGATGCTTGTTCACAATGGCGTTTTTCAACGTTGTTGTGATAGACGACTGCCCGACAACGCTCTCAAACGTTATTGGACGATACTTACGCGCCGATACTATAAATTCACCCATTTCTGTTATTCAGATTGGCAAATATAGAAAAACATATATATGCCAAGTTGGTAAGTTTTCAACAATTGAAAGATTGGTGCAGCCATATTTCGCACACAAGTCGGCGAATAAAAACACACATCCACTCGGTCGCACGCGCTAAAAAATATGAAAAGGATGCAAAAAAGACAAATTACAAATCCATTTTACTGGCTGCAGAATTACAGCCCCGCCAGCATCGCCTTGAAGGCCTCGTTGGGCACGAAGCCTTTGTCGTCGGCGGCATATTCGGGTTTGAGGCGGTTCACAAAATACATATCAATCTCGCCCTTGTGCTTGGCTTGAATCTTGCCGCGGTACTCGCACTCAAAATAGTCCTTGATAACATCGTAGGTGGTTTTCGAGATGTTGATTTTACCGGGCTCGCAGGCCGATTCGAGGCGGCTGGCCGTGTTCACCGAGTCGCCCCACACATCGTACACTGTGCGCGTTTTGCCCACCACGCCTGTAACCACCGGGCCCGTGTGGATGCCGATACGCATCAGCCACGGGTCGCCGCCGGCGCGGGCGCGTTTCTCGTCGAGGGCGCTCACGGCGCTCTGCAACCCGAAAGCAGCAATCACAATATCGAACGGATGGCTGTGATTTGGCATCGGAAGGCCGCCGGCGCACATATAGGCGTCGCCGATGGTCTTGATTTTCTCAATGAAATTCTGCGCCAGCACATCGTCGAACGATGAGAACAAATCTTGCAGAGTATCGATGAGCGCCTTTGGCTCAAGCTTCTCCGACCATTGTGTAAAATTCTTAATATCAGCAAACAACACCGATGCGCTGTTGTAAACTCGGGGCTTTGCCGTTCCGTTTTTCTTCAGCTCAGCCACAATGTCGGCCGGAAGCATATTGAGCAGCAGCTCGTCGGAGCGCTTCTTCTCAATCTGGAGCTCCATCTCGGCCTCTTTCATATTGGTAATGTCGAGTTCGAACACCATATAATAAGTGTCGTGCGAGGTGTCGCCGTTGCGCGTCAACGTTACCTGTTTCCAGATGGTCTGTCCCTTGGCTCCAACCGACTTGCCCACAAACGAGCTTGTACGCGCCTTGCGGTCAATCATCTCTCCGCCCGACCATTTCAGATAATCGTTGAGCGAGCCGCCAACCTTGACCATATACGAGCTAGCCGTAAATCCGTAGTGGCTGCAAAACGCGGCGCTTACTGATTTAAGGTTCTCGTCGCGGTCGAAGATGAGCATTACGTTCGAGTCGTTGATGGCATCGGTCATCTGGCGCAGCTGCCAGTTCTCCTTCTGCAAACGCTCCATTTCGGCTAAAACTGTGTCTTTCTTGCGGCTGATTCGCACCAGAAACGCCACTGTAACAGCAATGGCAATTGCCGCCACACAAAGACACGCGCCTACCACGAAGCCCAAACTATTCATCGCAACAATTTGATTTTGGCGCTATTTAGCAAATAATTAGGCAAACAGCAAAGTTTTTTTACGAAGTTGCGGCTTGATTGGGCGAACACCGCCTTTGCTATGGGGAAATTCGGCGCCGAGCAAAAAAAACGGCTCCCGAAGGAGCCGCCTTTCAAACTATAAAAATAAACAATTACTCATCATCCGGTTTCGAGTCGATACGAACCTTCAAGAGGAAGAAATGGTTCGTATTGTCCTGCAAAGGCAGGAACTGATACTCGAGCTGGCGGCCTGTTTTGCGGGCAATATCGATAAGGCCCAGACCGGCGCCACCTTTCTCCGAAAGGGAGCCTTCGCGAATCTGCTTCTTATACAAAGCGTTAAGGTCGTCTTTGTTCAATTTGTTGATATTATCGATGGCTGCTTTCAAACCCTCAATCTTCTCGGTCAGAATCTTATTGGCTGTGATAACGCTCCAGTAACCGTCTTTCTTGCCAACAATGAACAAGCCGTTGCCCACGCCGTCGTTGCGGTCAATGTCGTCGGAGTGCTTGGTCATATTCTGCAGGCACTCAACCATTACGTGGAACACTTTACGTTTCACAGACTTGTCCTCGTTCGACTTGTCCATATCGCGCTCGGCCATCGAAGTGAACATCTTCATAACCTCGTGGCTGAACTCGCCTTCGTAAACTAATGAAAAGCCGTTGCTCGCCATCTCGTCGTGCAACGAAAGAACTGATTTAATAAGATTTATATCGGCACTCATAAAATTTTAATTTTTTGTCTTTTTCGTATTCATTAACGATGCCTAAAAATAGATTTTTTTTGTTTCATAGCAAAAAAAAATCAGTTTTTATGGCCATTGGCTTGTTATTTCTTCTTGGCCTTTGCAAGTTTCTGAAAATCTTTTGCCAACATACCTTCTTTGTTCTTGTCGCTAATCATATGATAGGCGAAATAGTAGAGTCTGGCGTCAGAAGCGCCTACAATAACCTTGTAGCAGCGCACCTCTTTCTTGCGTGTACCCTCGGGGCCAACTTTGTGTAGAAGCACCACATCGGGGTCGTGGCGGTCGATGGCGGCCTCAACCTCCTCACGGCTCACAATCTTGAACTTGTATGGATACAACGATTTGATTTTTGCCTCGGTGTTGAGGTCGGGATTCAGCTCCTCTTTCACAAGATAAAGGGTTTTGTCGTGAATGTCAGCCATTTGCGAATTGTAATACTTCAAGATATTTTTGCTTGTGAGCTTCGGATTCTCGGTTGTGAGTTTGATGTGGTTCTGCAGGAACTGGCAGAGCAAACCCAGCTTGTAGCCGTAACTTGCCTCATCAACGCCATTGTAACAGATTGGCACTGAGGCAATATCGGGCATTTGGCGGATATACTCGTAATCGCCGCCGAGCTCAACGCAGAGGTAATCGAACTTCGACTTGGTTTTATCTCGGTCGTTGTAAACGGTGTTGCGCATAAGGAACGCTTTGGTTGAGTCCTTGCGGGCTTTCTCAAAATCGGCCGACGAGAAGGTCACCACGTCGTATTTGTTGATATTCCAGTGTTTTTCAACGGTTTCCTTGATTTTGAAATTGTACTCAAGCAACGGGTTGTTGTCCAGCACAACCATTGTTGTTGTGTTTTTAAAACGCTGGAGGTTCTCGGGGGTTCCCACAGCCTGCTGGGCCTGCGCGTTGCAGAAGAGCGCGCTTACAAATGCTATTGCTAATGTTTTTTTCATTGTTGTTATTTTTAAAAATTCGACAATTAAAGTACAAATGTAAAATAATCTTGATAACGTGGGATTCGGGTTGTGGTGTTTTTGTTGAGAAACGATTGGCGGGAGGAATGATTAATCACAGAATTTCAACATTTAGCGTAAAATGCCCGCCTATAGCTGAAATCAACAATAAGATTTTTACTTTTGCATTATCGTATATTAATAATAGGTATGGTAATGAAAAAGTTTTTTCTCGCAGGTTTTGCCACGCTGCTGATGGCTGCGGGCTTTGCACAATCGGGTCCGGTGATTAGCTGGGACGAAGCTTCGTACAATTTTGGCGACATCAAAGAGGCCGACGGACCGGCCACACACAAGTTCACGTTCACCAACAAGGGCAACGCTCCGCTGGTGGTAACATACGTCAAGCCGTCGTGCGGATGCACCACATCGGACTACACCAAAGAACCGGTGATGCCCGGCGGAAAAGGCTTTGTTTCAGCAACCTACAATCCCGAAGGCCGTCCGGGTCCGTTCAACAAATCGATTTCGGTGACAACCAACTGCACACCAGAGGTTTCAACTATCCGGTTCTCGGGCAAAGTGATTGAGCGCGAGAAAACGCTGGCCGACCTGCACCCGCGCAAAATCGGCGACCTGAACCTTGAGAACAACCACATATCGCTGCTGAAAGTGAAGAACACCGAGGTGCGCGAGGACAGCACCAGCATTGCCAACCTGACCGACAAACCGATGAAGGTGACGTTCCGCAACGTGCCGAAGCACCTGTCGGTTGCGGCTGTGCCCGAAACACTGCAACCCAACCAGAAAGGCAAGATTGTGGTTAAATACGATGCCACCAAACGCAGTGAGTGGGGCTTTGTTATGGACCGCGTGACGGTGGCCATCAACGACGACACGAACAACAACAAAAACCTGCTGTCGGTGAGCGCAACCATTGAGGAGGACTTCTCGAAATACACGCCCGAGCAGCTCGAAAACGCGCCAAAACTTGTGTTTGAAGAGACGAGCTTCAATTTTGGCTCCATCACCGAGGGCGAGAAGGTGAACCACACGTTCAAATTCCGCAACGACGGCAAGCAGGACCTGTATATCAGAAAAATATCAACATCGTGCGGCTGCACGGCGGTCAACAACAAGACAAACATTATCAAACCGGGCGAGTCATCGTCGATTGACATCACCTTCAACTCGTCAGGAAAATCGAACCGCCAGAACAAAAGCATCACCATCATCTGCAACGACCCGAAGAATCCGCAACAGATTCTGCACATTGTGGGTGATGTAAAAAAGAAACAATAACAAACTGACAGTCAACGGAATGTGGCGCGTTCTGCCGGCAAATCGGCACCACGCCACATTCCTCTTTTTTGAGCCACACCAATGCCGAGAACCCGACTTCTGCTTGCAATTGCCGCCCTGACGCTGATGACAGCCACCGTCACAGCGCAGAACAGCATTCTCGACACACCCGTGGAAGTGAACACGGCGGGGAAGACTATGAAGCAGATTATCGGTGACATTGAGGCATCAAGCGGTGTGCGCTTCTCCTACTCCGACAACCTTCTGCCCAAAAAGCAGTTCAACGCCATCGACCGGCAGCAGACCCTCGGACGGCTGCTGAACAACATTATGCACAGCAACGACATCGACTACAAGGTCATCAACGGGCAGATTGTGCTGTTCCGCATCGAGGCGAAAGGCAGCAACTGCCTGTTTTCGGGGTTCCTGGTGGACAATCGCAACTCGGAGAGCATCATCAACGGATCGGTTTATGCGGCCGACATCGGCATTGGAACCACAACCAACAACTATGGCTTTTTCACCATCGAACTTCCTGAGGGCGAGCATCATATACGGTTCAACTCACTTGGCTACAAACCGTGCGACACCATTATTAATATAACCGGCACGCACAACGCGGTGGTGAGGCTGGCGCCGGTGTCGTACCAGATGAACGAGGTGGTGATTAAGGAGAGCGGCGGCGGCGATTTTATGGAGTCGGCAATGAACGCCATCGCAAAACTGAACATTGAGCAGCTGAAAAAGATGCCGAACGTGCTTGGCGAACACGACGCACTGCGCAATCTTGATATGCTCAACGGCTTGCAAATGAGCGAGTTCTCGACAAGTAGCATCAGCGTGCGCGGCGGCACTGGCGACCAGACAGCTTTTATGATGGACGAGGCTCCGGTGTTCTCGGCAGCGCATTTGGGCGGATTCTCGTCGGTTTTCAATCCCGACGCGGTGAACCACATAAAGGTTTACAAGAACGAGCTGCCGGTGAGTGAGTCGGGGGCGCTGTCGTCGGTTATCGATGTCCGCCTTCGCGACGGCGATATGCAGAATTGGCACGCGTCGGGCTCGATTGGACTGCTGACGGCCCGCGCCACCATTGAGGGACCGCTGAAGAAGGAGAAATCATCGGTTCTGCTGGCTGTGAGGCGCACCTACGCCGACCAGCTGCTCAACAATTTCCTGAAAAACCACAACTACGCGCTGCAATTCTACTTCTACGACATCAACTTCAAGTTCAACTACAAGTTCAACCCGCGCAACCGCCTGTACCTGTCGTGGTACTCGGGCGCCGACAAGCTCGACTACTCAATGTACCTGAAACGCAGCGACCACGTGGCCACCATCCGCTGGAACCACATCTTCGGCGAGAACCTGTTCTTCAACCTGTCGGCCATCGGCGCGTTCAACAACACGCATCTGTCGAACTTCCACAACTACGGGGCGATACAGTGGCAGTCGGAGTGCTTGAACGCGAAAATAAAGCTCGATTTCTCGCACTATGTGAACGAGCGCATCAGCCTGAAATACGGCCTCCAGGGAACCTACTACAACATTGAGCCTTACAATTTGTCGCGCAAGAGAACCGACACGCAGTCACAGTCGTTGCGTATGCACGTGCAGACAGTCATAAACAACGGCATTTACGTGGAACAGAACTGGAAGCTTGGGGCAAGGCTTTCGGCCAACCTGGGCGCAAGGCTGAACGCGCACATTGGCCCGACCGATTACACAAACTCTGCCGACTCAACCTTTTTCTATCCCGAATGGAACGTTACTTTGAACTACAAAGCATCGGAGCGTCTGCTGCTGAGGGCGAACACCTCGTCGCGATGCCAGCCGCTGCACCAGCTGCAAGTGAGCTCATACGGCATAACCGTGAGCCGGTGGATGCCCGCCAACACTCGGTTCAAGCCCGAACGCAGCCTCAACACATCGGTTAGCGCCAACCTGAAAGTCAACGATTGGCTCGATGCCTCGGCCGACCTGTACTCACGAAAAATGAGCAACCTGATTGAGACTATGCAGGAGATGCGCATTGTGTACGAAGTCAACTCGGAGAAATACGCAAAGCACTCGTCGGCAACAGTTTACGGACTTGAGCTGGCAGCCAACGCCACTTTCGACAACCTGAAAATGTCGGTCTCGTACGACTACACCAACTCGCGCTGGCTGACGCAGGGGCTGAACGATGATAAGAGCTACCCGGCGTCGTTCATCCGCAAGCACTCGGCCCGAATCACCGGCACATACGCGCTGAGCGATTTTGTCAGACTGTCGGCAACGTGGCAGATAGCCTCGGGCCTGCCCTACACTGTGGCTGTGGGAAAATACGTCATCGACGGCAAAACCGCTCTGCTTTTCGACGACAGTCAGATAAACACCAAGCGGCTGCCAAGCTACAACCGCCTCGATTTCAGCGTGAACATTGAGAGCCGGAAGAACAAGACACGCCGGTGGAAAAGCTACTGGGACTTTGCCATCTACAACCTCTACGCCCGCAAGAATCCGCTCGGCGTGGCCTACTTCACCACCGACGAAAACAAAAACTACGTGCTGAGGCCAGGTTACTACTATTTCTACCAGTTTGTGCCGTCAATCTCCTACAGGTTCCGCTTCTAACCCAATTTTACCGGTTATGCAACAAGTTTACCTTTGTTGTTGATTAAAAAAAGCCGATTGGAAAGCCTACCTTAATAATTTTATATATATTGCCACACCAACAAACGATAACAGTAATGGCAAAAGAGAGATTAGACTTGGAATATCATTTCAACACCTCGCAAAAGGTTTTGTTTCCACGATTGAGCACTGCCGCCGGCCTGAACGAATGGTTTGCCGACGAAGTGAACGTTAAAGACAAGATTTTCACCTTCCGCTGGGACAAAGAGGAGCGCAGCGCCGAGCTGATAGCCATTAAGGAGCTCAGAAACATCAAGTTCCACTGGATTGACGATGACGATGACGAGACGTTCTTCGAGTTCAAACTCTCGACAACCGAGCTAACCGACGATTTGGCTCTCGAGATCACCGACTTTGCCGACGAAGGCGAGACAACCGAGCTGAAAGAAATCTGGGACGCGCAAATAACTGATTTAAAAAGGGTTTTGGGAGCTTAATCTCAAGCACAGCATCCAACATTTTCACCTCACACATCAGCAGATACGCATAAAATGCGTATAATTGCACATTATATGCGGAGGCTTGGCGGCCGCAGCTAATCATCAGAAAGTGAAAAAGTTAGACAAATTCATACTGAAATCGTACATCGGGCCTTTCATCCTGACGTTTTTCATTTCGATATTCATTCTGCTGATGCAGTTTCTTTGGCGCTATCTCGACGAGATTGTGGGCAAAGGACTTGGCGCCGGCGTGATTACCGAGCTGATGCTGTACGCGTGCAGCAGTCTGGTGCCGATGGCGCTGCCGCTGGCCGTTCTGCTCAGCTCCATAATGACCTTCGGCAACCTAGCTGAACACTACGAGCTGATGGCCATCAAATCGGCCGGAATATCGCTTGTGAAAATTATGCGGCCGCTGGTTGTGTTTGTGATAGGCGTCAGCATCTGCGCGTTTCTGTTCTCGAACAACATTATGCCGTACACCAACCTGAAAATGGCCACACTGCTCAACGACATCAAGCACCAAAAGCCCGAAATCTCAATCACCGAGGGCGTTTTCAGCGACGCCATTGAGAACTACAGCATCAAGGTGGGCCGCAAAAGCCGCAAAAGCCCAATGCTTTACGACATAATGATTTACAACCACACCGGCAACAACGAAGGCCGCGATGTGACGCTGGCCGACTCGGGCACAATGGTCATCACCGAAGACAAACGCTATATGGTCATCACGCTCTACAGCGGCACCAACTACGTTGAGGAGACCGAGAAACGCCGCCGCTGGAACGAGAAGGAGTTCCCGCAACGGACAACCAGCTTCAAAGAGGAGCGGTTTATGATTGACCTTTCGGGAATGGGTTTCGAACGCTCGAACGAGTCGCTCTACAAAAACGGCTACGCAATGCTCAACCTGAATCAGCTGCAATACACAACCGACTCACTGGCAAAGAATTACGACAATTCAACCGAGCACTATCTCTCAAATCTGACGCGTGGCAACTATTTCAAAAAACTCGATTTCCGCGGCCAGGATAGCTCGTGGTACGAACGCACGGCATTGTCGGATACTGTGAAATACGTCAACATCGACTCGATAATGGCATCGCTCACAAAAAGCGATATTGAGGGCGTGCTGAGCTACGCGATTGAGAACGCGCGCGAAGCCAAAACCTACATTTCGCAGTCGGCGCCAGAGTTTTTCAACCGCAAGAAAACCATCAAGCGCTACGAGATTGAGTGGCACCGCAAGTTCACGCTCTCCATCGCCTGCCTTCTGCTGTTCTTCATCGGGGCACCGCTTGGCGCGATAATCCGCAAAGGCGGCATCGGCACACCGATTGTGATTTCGGTGCTGTTTTTCGTCATCTACTACGTGATAAACATCAGCGGCGAGAAAGCCGCCAAAATGGGCACCTGGCCGGCGTGGCTCGGTATGTGGCTTTCGCCGATAGTGTTCGCCCCGATGGGCGCATTCCTCACCTACAAGGCCGTGAAAGACGCCACATTCCTAGAGCTCAGCACCTACACCGACTTCTTCCGGAAGATGTTCGATAAGATGATGAAAAACAAGCAGTTTGCCGCCATTGTCCATCTTTTTGTTTCGAAGGAGAAGATGGCAAAAGCTAAATTAGCCGCCGAAATCGAGAAGCGCAAAAACGCATTCATACACAAAACCGACAACGATGCAACAGTCTGAAAACCAGCAACGGCCAATGCACATTCTTGTTTTGTGCAACAAGATGCCCTACCCCTCGAACGATGGCGGCACCATTGCCACGCTCAATATGATTATGGGCTTAGCCGCGCAAGGCAACACCGTTGATGTGCTGGCAATGCAGACGCACAAGCATAACTTTCCGCTCTCGAAACTGTCGGCCGAACTGCGCAAGAACATCAACTGGCACTCCGACTGGATTGACACCGACATCAGCACACTGCGATTGCTTAAAAACTTGATATTCTCGCGGTTACCATACAATGCCGAGCGTTTTGTGTCGAAAGAGTTCGACGAAAAGCTGAAAGACCTGCTGCAAAACAACTACGACATTGTGCAGCTCGAAGGTCTTTACCTCACAAGCTACATCGATACCATCAGAAATAATTCAAAATCAATAATATCGCTGCGGGCGCACAATGTTGAGCAGCAGATTTGGGAACGTCTGGCCGAAACCGAGACCAACCCGTTCCGGCGAATATACAAACGCATCCTCAGCCGCCGCATTGGCCGGCTTGAGCAACTGACATTGAGCAAGATAGACCTGCTTGTGCCGATAACCTGCAACGATGCCGAGCGCCTGCCGTTCGCCCCCGAGCGCACTTGCGTTACGCCAACGGGCATTGAGCCGCAGAAATTCTCGGCCTACAAAGAGCCAAGCGTGCCAAAATCGGTCTTCTACATCGGCGCGCTCGACTGGGAGCCGAACCAGGAAGCCGTTTTGTGGTTTGTGCGCAACGTCTGGACCGACGTTCACCAGCAGCACCCCGACTGGGAGCTGCACATTGCCGGTCGCAACGCCCCAAAAAGCTTTGCCACCGAACTTGCCAAATATCCGGTGGTGTTCGACGGACAAGTGCAAAGCGCACAGGAATTCATTGAACGACACAATATTATGGTTGTTCCGCTGCTCTCGGGAAGCGGAATGCGCATAAAAATCATTGAGGCGATGGCGCACTCACGCTGCGTGGTTACAACGCCGGTCGGAGCCGAAGGCATCGATGCGGAAAACGGCCGCCAGATTCTCATTGGCGAAACTCCCGACGAGCTGAAAGCACTGATTTTGAAAGCCATCGGCGATGCCGAATTCACTCGCAGTGTCGCAAACGAGGCCTTTGCGTTCACAAACCAAAACTTCAACAATCGCCTGATAATCAGTAGTCTTGACAATTTCTACAAGCAATGGCTGCAGCGCTGACCATATTGTTTTGGGTTTTGATTGGCTTGGCCGTATATGCGTATGCGGTCTATCCTCTGCTTATTGCCGCCATTGCCCGGTTGAAACACAACCAGCCGCAACCACCACTGCCCGAAACCTTGCCACACGTAACACTCTTTGTAACAGCCTTTAACGAGGAGCAATTTGTTGATGAAAAAATCGCCAACTCACACGCTATCGACTATCCGGCCGACCGTCTGCACCTTGTGTGGGTGACCGACGGCTCCGACGACAACACCAACCAACTGCTTGCAAAATACTCGGATGTGAAGGTGTTTTTTGAGCCGGAGCGCCGCGGAAAAGTTCACGCAATGAAGCGCGGATTGCAACTCATCGACACTGATATTGTGATATTTACCGATGCCAACACAATGCTTTCAGCCGAAAGCGTGAAAGAAATGGTGCGGCTCTTTGAAAATCCGCAGATTGGCTGCGTGGCTGGTGAGAAACGCATCAGTAGCGACAGCCGGCAGAACGCCGCATCGTCGGGCGAAGGTGCTTACTGGCGCTACGAGTCGTGGATAAAGCGTAACGATGCCACCGCCGGGTCGGCCATTGGTGCGGCCGGCGAGCTTTTTGCAATGCGCCGCAGCCTCTATCAGCCCATCAGCGACAACACCCTGCTCGACGACTTCGAAATTTCGCTGCGCATCGCCCTAACTGGTTATAAGATAGGCTATTCGCCTCGGGCCTGTGCCATCGAACGGCCGTCGGCAAACATTGGCGAGGAGATGAAACGCAAGGTTCGCATTGCCGCCGGCAGTTTCCAGACTATGCTGCGGCTGGGCGGGCTTTTCAACTTTTTCAGCCACCCGATGCTCACATTCCAATACGTATCGCACAAAGTGCTGCGGTGGGTTTTGGTGCCGCTGGCGATGGTGCTGATTATTCCGCTGAACATTTATTTTTGTGTAATCAACAATTTCAGTATCAGCGACATATACACTTGGACACTGGCCGTACAGACTCTGTTCTACGTTGCGACTTTCGTCGGCTTTGCGCTTCAGAATAAAAAGCTGAACGCCAGCTGGATATACATTCCCTACTATTTCTTTCTGGCCAACAAGGCAATGTGGCTGGGCTTCTGGCGGTTCTGCCGCAACAAGCAGAGCGTGAACTGGGAACGCGCAAAACGTGCAAACTGACACGCCAACCGCGCCAAAAAATTGAAAGCGCGCACCCTCCCGCCCAAACCGACAAATGATTACTTTCGCGGACGAAAAAACCGACAATTATGTGGCTGTTATTTGCTTTGCTGTCGAGTGCGCTGCTCGGCTGTTACGACATTCTGAAAAAGGCCTCGCTGCGAGGCAACGCCTTCATTCCCGTTCTGTTTGTGGCCACCGGCACCGGCGCGCTGCTTTTCTCGGTGGTACTTCTGCTGTCGCGATGCGGCGCGGTTGAGCCAGGTACGCTTTTCTACGTTCCCGAGATTTCGGCACACGAGCATCTGCTCTATTTCATCAAGGCGGTGATTGTCGGCAGCTCGTGGATATTCGCCTATAAAGCCTTGAGCCAGTTGCCGATAACCATAGTGGCACCCATCCGCTCCACCGGCCCGGTTTGGACGGTGGCCGGCGCATTCTTCATCTACAGCGAGCGTTTCAACGGCTGGCAATGGCTTGGTTTTGTGATTGTTATCTTCTCATCGTACCTTTTTGCCAAAGCCGGCAAAAAAGAAGGCATCAACTTCAAAAGCAACCACGCCATCTGGGCCATCGTTACGGCCACGCTGCTCGGCTCCATATCGTCACTGTTCGACAAATACCTTCTCGCCCACTACGACCGAATGGCCGTACAAACCTGGTACTCAATCTATATGGGCGTTTTTATGCTGCTTCCGCTGATGTTCTGGCTGCCCAAACGCTCGGTGCCACCGGTGTTCAGCTGGCGCGTGATAATTCCAATGATTGGCATCACCCTGTCGGTGGCCGATTTTATGTACTTCTACGCCCTTTCTCGCCCCGAGGCGTTGCTTGGCGTGGTATCGGTCATCAGGCGGAGCAGCGTTGTGCTGGCGTTCCTGCTCGGCGCGGCCATCTTTCACGAGCACAACCTCAAATCGAAAGGCATCGCCCTTGCCGGGATAATCATCGGCGTTTGCGTGCTAGTGCTGGGAAGCTGAGTTTAGTTAGGAGTTAGGAATTAGAATTTAGGAGTTAGTAATTAGGAGTTAGGATTTGCATCAATCCTTCCCTCCTTCCCTCCTTCAATCCTTCAATCCTTCCGTCCTTCATCCCGATAGCTATCGGGACTTCAAAAAAAAACGGCCAAACCCTGCTCGGATTTGGCCGTGCGATTTGTTGTTGCAAAACAATTAGTTAAGGTCCTCAAGCGATACGATGAGTGAGAATCTCCAAGTGTTTTTCAACGGACTGTTCGAGAAGTTGCCGGCAGGAATCAAATACGAGAAATCCAAACCTAAAACTTTCATCTTCAAGCCGATACCAGCTGTAAAATATTTACGGTTACCTTTTTTCTCATTCTCGTGGAAGTATCCCAAACGGGCTGCGAACTGGTCGGCATACCAATACTCAAGACCAACCGATGCTGTCACCTCGTTCATCTCCTCTTTGAATCCGCCCGGAGCGTCGCCAAACGACTGGAACATCCCCTGGATGATGCCAACATCTTCGCTCTTGCCGGCGCGTATAACCTTGTAACCGTTCGCATCGGTCGAATCCTCATAATACTCGGGCGGAGTCGGCACAAGCAGCTTGTTGAAATCAACTGTGGCCGTAACCTTGTTGTATTTATCAACGTTCATTGTGAACGAACCGCCAATGCCCAAGTTTGTCGGAATGAAGTTTTTAGTTTCGGCAGTGTAACCCAATTTGGCACCCAAGTTGCTGATATTGAAACCAACAGCCCAATCGCAGTCATACTCGCTTAACTGAATCTTGTCAGTGTAATAGCCATTAATATCGACTGCAAACGATTTACCAGCCTCAACCTGCTCGTTGTCCTGTCCGCCTTGTCCGCCGGTCAGGTTCGAGTAGATGAAACGTCCGGCCAAACCGAGTGCGAAATTGTCGGAAAGCTTACGGTTGTACGAAAGGTCTAAGGCCAATTCGTGCGGAGAGTAGTTTCCAAATTGCTGGCCGTTATTATCGTAGAAATTGACATTTCCCATCGTGAAATAGCGCAAGCTGGCGCCTACTGCCTGCAACTTATCGAGCTGATAATAACCCGAAACGTAGGCAAGGTTCATATCGTTGATGAGCTGACGCAACCACGGCACGTATGTAATCGACACACCACTTGGATTTTCAACGAAAGCTAATTTCGACGAGTTCCAAATCTGTGCATAAGCGTCTGGAGACAAGGCAATTCCCGCATCACCCATAGCTCCCGATCGCGAGTCGGGCGCAATGCGCAGAAACGGCACTGCAGTGTTAATCACGTTCGCACCCTCTTGTCCCAAAGCATCTTCGTAGTTACCTTGCGCGCTCACTCCCAAGGCGCACACTAAAGCGGTTGTTGTCAAAAAAAATCTTCTTTTCATACCATAAATTTTGCATTGCAAATATAGGTGAGTTATACAAAACCACCATTTTGAATTGTGATGAAACACAAAAAAACATCAATAGAAACTGATTTTGACCGATTTTATTGCCTTTCGATAATCATTTTTCCAGTCTTTGAACTTTTGCCGGCCGTGCCCGAAATCTCGGCTTTGTAAATGTAGATTCCCCGGTCAAGCTGACGGCCGTTGCGCTGGCACTGCCAGTGGATTGGCGCGGTTTCGCCCACTCCCCTCGCCTCACTCACGCGACCCACTGTCCGGCCCTGCATATCGTAAATAGTGATGGTCACATCAAAAATGTTATCAGTCTGATTATGATTTATATAGAAATAGGTGTCGGTCGAGGCCGGATTGGGGAAGTTGTAAACCTCGCCAATAGCAGCCTTGTCGCTTCCGCGAACAACAAACTGAATCTCCGCCTCCGACGGATTGTTGTATATGTCCCAAGCCTTGAGCGTGAGCGTGTGCTCGCCTTCGGCCAGACCGTAAAGATTGAACCGCAGCTCGCCCGAGTTGTACTTGTCGATGTAGCCCTCGTAGCAATCGTTCAGAACCACAGCCGTTTGCATATCGTAATCGACCATCGCCACAATATCGTGCCCGATGCCGTTACCCGTGGTGTTGATGCCCGACTCGTCGAACAGCCGCGCGATTACCACCGGATTGCTGCCCACAGTGTAGCCTCCAACGAAATTGGTATCGGTCATAAAAAGCTGGATTTCAGGACCGTCGAAGTCCAAAATCTCGGCATTCGGTGGCGTTCCTCCTATTATGATATTGTCGGAATAGCCCACAGCCTCCACTGTGTCGGCAACGGCGTAAAGACTTATCCTGCCTGGACCGAACGAGTAATCGATGTCCTTGGGCATAATGAAACTGAACTGGTAAAAACCGTCGGTTATCGATGCCTTACCCTGATAGAGGACGCTGTTTTGTATCTCAAAATCGATGATTGGCGAGCAGTTGTCGTTGCCGCGCGTTGAAACGGTTGTTTTTTTATCGAAGACCGTGGCGTAAACCACGCCATTGGAATTCAATACGTTACCATCGGCGTCACACACGTAGCCCTCAATGGTCACGGTGTCGATGGCGTTGATGGTGTCTTGCGGAACGCCCGCCGGCCGGCCGTTGATGCGCGACACCACGGCGTTCTTGTTGTGCGGGTGCGCCAAGCTGATGGCCGGGTCGCCAAGCAGCACGAACTTGCGCTTGTTCACCGTCATCAGACTGCCAGTGGCGTTTTTTGCAAGCTTCACAATGTCGCCAACACGCAATCCGTGGCTCACACCCTGTGCGAAAATGTTGCGGCTCAGCTCAACGTTCGACGAGTTGTAAACCACGCGGGTTGTGACCAAAGCCGCAATGGCACCGCCTTTGGGGTTCTTCACCAATGTCTCGCCAAGCGATGTGAAATTATGGTCGTCGAACCGGCCCACCTCGCAACTTGCCGCGATGAAAACCGGCATCCGTCCGGCATTGGCCAACGCGTTTGCGTCTTGCAGCATAAAAATCGACTCGTGCGCCATCTTGCGCGTGCCGCCGTGCCCAATGTACTCAATAATATCGGCACCATTGGCAAACTGTTTCTTAATCAGCTCGTTCACCTCGGGATATGTTGCTCCTGACGAGCCGGAAACCTGCGTGTGCGCATCCAAATAAATCTTATTGATGTTGTACTCTGGCGAAGTTTGCCCAATCACATTGCAGATTCCTTCGGCATCGTTCACAAAATCGCCACTCTCCTCGTCATCGGCAATAATGGCAATGGTGTTGCACCAGCCGCCGGGGTCGCGCCCAGTCAGATGCCGTCTGATTTTGTCAACCATAGCCTGCGCCTCGCCAGTGTTGGAAGCCGGCATCCGGCCCACGGCGATGTCGAGTGTGCCTGTGAACTCGCCTTCACCATTATCCAGCATCCCAAAGAAATCGTCGCTCACATAGCTGTTGTCGGTCGATTCGGCCTCTTCCGACTGCATAGTGAGCAGCAGATTGGCGTTCGCACCCGTAATATTGCGGTTGTCGTAGGTGCCGTCGCCAAAAAGCAGCAGATAGCGGAAGCCTTCATTGCGTTTGTAAAACATTCTGGCAAAATTTCTTACGGCTGCCACATCGGGGGTTCCTCCCGAAAACTCGTTGAAAACCTGCTGCTGCGTCACCACCAGAACTTTCAGTTTATCGATGGCTCGATGAAGCTCGGCCAACTCCTCGGCCTGCTGCACAAAATCAGGGTGCGCAACTATCAGCATATCAGGCGTCGAGGCTCCGTGCAGATTCTGATTCGCAACCTCACCCAAATCGGCGCCGCTCATAATTGGCGTAAGCAGGTTCCGGCTGTCGAACGCCACAAACTCGCGGATGGTGCCCTTCGGCTGAACCACAAAACTTGTTGTGGCGCCATCGGTAACAGTTTCAACCACAACCGGATTGGTGGGTGATGTTATGTCGAGCACACGCGGTGTGCCGCCGCCATTGTCAATAGCATATTTCACGGCGCTGGCACTTGCCGAACGCGAATCGCGGAAATGCAACTGCCGCCGGCCATTGTAGGTTAGCCGCGCGCGCGCGTTCAGGCCAATCCAGCCGATATGCCCCTCCGATGTTGCACTGGAGCTTGCCAAGCTGAACGACAACCAAATGTCGGACGACTGGGCCTTGAAACTGAAACTGCACTCCCCGTAACTTGCATAGCGATAGTCGGTATATGCACTATTGACGTAGCTTCGGGCCACCTCCCGTCCGCGATATTTGTAACGGAAATAAGCGGTTGTCCCAGGAGCCATTCGTCCGGCAGCTGCCGCGACACCTTTGACTGGCTCGCCGAGATTGATATTGGCAAAACCAAACCGTGCCGAATCGGCGCTGTTGACTACCAATTTGGTATCGTACCACCGCCGCCCCGATTCCACCAAATTATACTTGTCACGGCCGAAATAAGCGTAAGCATCGTACTCGTTGACAAGCATTTCCGGTTCAACATCGGTTTTGACGGCCGTCTGCATCGGCTTTCCTGTCCCCAAATCGGAAGTGAGCAGCAGATAAATATAATCAGAGTAATAATGGTGCGAATGAACAAACATCTTCTCCCGCGAATCATATTTAAGCGACACCGGCCCCTGCGCATAGAAAATCAAATAGTCGCCGCTGCCAAAAACACCGTCGCTTCCTGTCTCTTTCAAGGTTGGAATCTCGTTCAAATCGTCGGGAACAGGCACTCCGCAATACATCGGCAATATTCTGCCCCCATAGCTGAAAATGCGCGTTTGGGCAGGATTATCGAGACCAATTTTCAACAGCTCTTCGTATGTGAGGCGGTAAACACCTGATGTATCGACTTTTATCATAAACCACCGGCCCGTGCTCAAAAGCGAGTTGGTTGTCGGGGTCACAACCGCGCTGCTTTGCGCTGATGTCACGAAAGTGGTCAGTATCAACAAGAAAGATATAAGAAGCCTCACCATACCGATTGCAAGTTTCAAGGCTATAAAAATATAAGTTCTTTTTTAACGTTTAACTCAGTGCAAACGGCGGAATAACTAATTTTATTGCCTCAAAAACCGATGCAGAAACGAATGTCGAAACACCTATTAATAATGGTAACACTATGCGGATGCCTCTGCGCCAACGCTCAAGACAGCCCGCTCACGCTTTGGTGCTACGACGTCCACGCCGTGAATCCCGCAATGGCTGGCTCGGCCAATCAGCTGCGGCTCAACACTTTCTACCGGATTCAGTGGCTCAAGGCCGATGCTGGATTCCAATACTACGGAGCCTCGGCCGATATGCCTGTGGCGAAAAATATGGGCGCGGGCATCGGCTTCAGCAACGACCACGCGGCCGCCTTCGCCAAGCCTGGCATCTACTGCTCCTACAGCTACACGGTCAAAACCGGACTGCAATCGGAACTGCGGCTCGGCATCAGGGCCGGCGTTATGCAGAAATACCTCTCCGCCTCCGACCTGACCTTTGAGCAGACTGAGTTTGTGGCTAACCGCTCGTCGAAAATCAAGCTCGACGCGGGCATCGGCGCTGGACTCTCCGTCAAAAATTTCTTTGCCGGAATCTCTTTCGACCACCTTACCCGTCCCCGGCAGGAAATTTCCGGCGAAATTGAGTCGCGAACAAGTATAAAAATGACGTTGAACGCCGGTTTTGTGCACAAAATCAGGACCGCTAATCGAAAAAAAACTGCCGAAATAATGCCAAATTTGATATTTCAGCAGCACGGAAGGCAACAAAATCTGCAATTTGGCGTTATAGGAAAAGTGAACTGGATGCTGATGGGGATTGCTTGCCGCAAAAACATCGGCTCTGACGCACCTTGGAGTTCTATAATATTGGGATACAAAGCGTTAGATTTTCGAATAGCATACAGTTACGATTTTGATTTGAACAAAAAAACGGTAAAAATGGGTAACGCGCACGAGATTTCGATAACAAAATTGATTGCGCCGAACAGGAAAGAAAAACACAAATCGATAGACTGCCCTTCTTTTTTACGATAAAAAGTGCGGCGTTAACGATTTTATTTATATTTGTGGTTGCTAATAAAGAACGATAAACAAAAAAAACTTTTTATGAAAGTGAGAAAATTAGATATTGTAGTATCAGTTGCCGCAATGGCTTTAATGTCTTGCGGAAAAGAAGTTTCGCAAACCACTGGTTGGGAGTACAACCTTTCAGACAACGGTGGTTTTGAAAAGTTTCAAGGTGAGTATGAGCAGGAAACCGGCCCGGGTTTGGTGTTCATTGAAGGCGGTACCTTTGCGATGGGCCGCGTAGAACAGGATATTTTGTTCGATTGGAACAACATTCCGCGTCGTGTGTCGGTGTCATCGTTCTATATGGATGAAACCGAAGTCCGCAACCTTGACTATCGCGAGTATTTGTATTGGATTTCAAGGGTTTACGTTGAATATCCCGAGGTTTACAAAAAAGCTCTCCCCGACACATTGGTTTGGAGACGCAAATTGGCTTACAACGAGCCATACGTTGAGTACTATTTCCGCCACCCGGCATACCAAGACTATCCGGTTGTAGGTGTTAACTGGCTGCAAGCCAATGACTACTGCGCTTGGCGTACCGACCGCGTGAACGAGCGCATCCTCATCAATTTGGGATTCCTGCTTGAGGACCCGAACCAGATGGGCGCACAAAACTTCAACACCGAGGCTTACCTCGCACACCAATACGAAGGTGCTGTAGGTAACGAAATGGTTGACCTCGACCCGAACAAAGATTACCGTAAAATCAGAATGGAAGACGGCTTGCTGCTTCCCAAATACCGTCTCCCGACCGAGGCTGAATGGGAATTTGCAGCTTTGTCAATCGTCGGCACATCAGTTGGTGAGCGTGTTTACGAGCGCAAAATCTACCCCTGGGTTGGTGACGGTTTCCGTAACCCGAACGCTAAAGACAAAGGCCGCATTGTTGCCAATGCAATGCGCGGACGTGGTGATATGATGGGTGTTGCCGGAGCATTGAACGATAACGCCGACATCACCGCACCTGTAAATTCTTACTGGCCTAACGATTACGGTTTGTACTGTATGGCAGGCAACGTCAACGAGTGGGTTGCCGATGTTTACCGTACCCTTTCGGCCGACGATGTTGAGGAGTTCCGTCCGTTCCGTGGCAACGTGTTCCAAACACTTGTACGCGACGAGGAAGGCAACGTGGCAGAGAAAGACAGCTTGGGCCGTCTGCGCTACCGCAACATTTCGGAGGAAGAGGCTATCGACCGCCGCAATTATCAAACTGCCGACAACATCAACTACCTTGATGGTGACTTTGAGTCAAGTATCGATTTCTCGAATGAGGACGCATCACGCGAACCGGGGTCAAAGAGAATGTACTTTAACGGTAAAGACCGCACCGACCAGAATATGACCTCACTTGTAAGCGACCACGTGAGAGTTTACAAAGGCGGTGGCTGGCACGATAGAATTTACTGGCTTGGCGCAGGCACCCGTCGATTCCTCGATGAGAACCAAAGCCAAGACGATCTTGGATTCAGATGCGCAATGACCCGCGTAGGTGACTCGAAAGGAAACTGATAAAAACTGGAAAACGACAACAACAAATAACTAAGCCCTGTGAAAACGGGGCTTTTTAATTCAATTAAGATAATGAACACATCGGCACTATACGAGATTTTCTTGAAGTATCCGCACATCTGCACCGACAGCCGCAAGGCATCAGAAGATTCGATATTCTTTGCGCTGAAAGGCAAAAACGACGGCAACGCTTACGCGGAGCAGGCCTTGAAAAAATGCCAGTACGCTGTAATCGACAACGAGGCCTACAACAAAAGCGACCGCTGCATTGTGGTTGAAAACGTGCTGGACACACTGCAAAAATTAGCAGCGTACCACCGCAAACGTCTTGGCCTGCCAATTCTGGCAATAACCGGAACAAACGGAAAGACTACAACCAAAGAATTAACGGCTCGCGTACTGTCGAAAAAATACAAAGTGGCCTACACACAAGGCAACCTAAACAACCACATTGGCGTGCCGCTCACGCTTCTGTCGATGGACAAAAGTCACGAGTTCGGCATTGTTGAGATGGGCGCAAGCCATCAGGGCGAAATCGCAAAACTGTGCAAGATTGCGGCGCCCGACTTTGGAATCATCACAAATGTAGGACGCGCTCACCTTGAAGGATTCGGGTCGTTCAACGCTATAAAAGACACAAAGGGCGAGCTTTACAGATACCTGCACGATAATGACGGAATGGCTTTTGTGAACTACGACAACGAGACGCTTGAGGATATGAACCCTCCTCACAACATCATCTACTACGGCACAAAAACATTCACCCACTGCCAGGGACAAATACTCGACAGCTCTCTTTATCTATCGTTTAAATGGGCACCATCTGACGAGGTAATCGCCAACGAGGAAACCACAAAAGACAACGAGAGCTACACCATCAACACACATTTGATTGGCGCATACAATTTTGAGAACGCACTGGCCGCTGTGTGCGTGGGAAACAACTTCGGCATCAGCGCCAGCAGCATAAAAGAAGCCATCGAAAGCTACGTACCCGACAACAGCCGCTCGCAATTGGTAAAGACCGACAAGGGCAACTCTCTCCTACTTGATTGCTACAATGCCAACCCATCGAGTATGGAAACAGCCATTGAGAATTTCGCAAAAATTGATTTGCCTAATAAAGTGCTGATTATCGGCGATATGCTTGAACTTGGCGATGCCACGAGCCGCGAGCACGGTGTGATTATCGGTCTGGTGAAGAAACTCGGTTTTGAGAAGGTTTATTTTGTGGGCCGAAACTTCTGCAACATCAAAGACGCTCACGATTTCCGCTGCTTCTACGATTCTGACGACTGTGCGAAACATTTGGCCGAAGAAAGACTCAGCAACGCATCGATACTGATTAAAGGCTCGCACGGAATGAAGATGGACAAAATTGTCCCGTTCGTGTAAGCTGACCACTGATAACAGAAAAGCCATTGCCGAAACCGACAATGGCTTTTTTGTTGCCTATATAGAATGATTACTTGAAATCTTCTGCCTTAAGCTGCGGCAAATGCATACCAACCATCACCAGATTGTTGTCGGCGGCATATTGCAGCAGACGACGGCGGCTCTCAACGGCGGCCGGTTTGTCGGCATCGAATGATGCGCAGATTTCCGGATTGGCCATTTGCAAAGCGGCACCGTGCATCAAATCGCCAACCACAAGCAGACGACCGCGTTGAAAAGCGGTGTGGCCCGGTGTGTGACCTTTGGCATCGATGGCAACAACGTCCATTGGCAGAGTGTCGCCAAAATTGAACAAGTGCAAGTTGGCTTCGTATGCCTTCATAGTGTTGATTTGCTGAGCGTTCTGTCCGGGTTGGGCATTGGTTACCCACGCATCGTACTCGGGCTGAGCAGCGTAAACTTGGGCGTTTGCAAAAACGACAGTGTCGCCTTTGAGCATTCCGCCAATGTGGTCGCCGTGGAAATGCGTAATGAACAGATAGTCGACTTTCGACGCGGGCAGGCCAAGCGAGTCGAGACGACGCTCAAGGTTGCCATTCGAGCCACCAAGACCAGTATCGAACAACAGGTTTTTGCCGTCAATCTGAAGAAGAAATGTGCTGACTGACGATGGAACGCCATTGCGGACACCAAGACTGTCAATCAGTGCCGAATCGGCTTCGGGGAACAGACGAACGGGCATCAAACGCTCGCCGGCATTGTCCTGAATCCAAGTAACATTCAGTCCATCGACTTGAAATGCAAGCACTTCGCCATTTGCGGCAGACTGTTGTTTAACCGTTGTTGCCGAGTTGCAGCCCATCAGGCACAGACCGGCAAACAGAATCACAGAAAACTTTTTCATAACAAATTATTTTAAAATCATTGCTTCAAATCCTTTGGAAATCACGGTTTTAAACTCACCCGTAGAGTCGGAATAGATGAAATAGTAGTCGATTCCGGGCAGAGTGTCGCACATTGCAGCGGCGGCTTCAACGCCCACAACCATACAGGCTGTGGCAAGCGCATCGGTGGTGATGCAGTCGGGACCGGCGATTGACGCACTCAGCAGACTGTTGTGCGCCGGATAGCCCGTGGCCGGATTGATAGTGTGTGAATAGCGGACTCCATCTTCAACATAGAACTTATGATAATTGCCTGATGTTGAAAGACTTCGATTGTCGAGCGAGACAATATCCTGCAACTCGCGGTTGCCGGTTGCGGTGGTATCGTCAATCGGTTTGTCGATGCCAATGCGCCAAAGCATCCCTTTGGAATTCAACCCATTGGCCCGCACTTCGCCGCCAATTTCGACCATATAGTCGCGGATGCCCATCCGTTCAAACATTTCGGCAATCACATCCACCGACTGCCCCTGCGCTATGCAATTGGCATTCAGCTGAACACGCGGGTCGTCTTTAACGATTTTGTTTCCGTTGATATGAATTTTCTGATAGCCGCAAAACTGCTTCAAACTGTCGATAAGTTGCTGATTGACGTGCTCTTTCTTGCAGAAACCAAAGCCCCACGCATTCACAAGCGGACTGACGGTGATGTCCATTGCGCCACGGGTAAGTTCGGAAATCTCGAACGCACGGCGCATACAATTCAGAAACAGCGTATCGTTGGTTTCGGTTATCTGATTGTTGTTCACGCGGCTGATGGTTGATTCGGGAATGTAGGCGCTCAGCGCAGTGTCGAAGCGATGCAGTTCGCGTGCAATTTGTGCGCTCAAATCGACTTTATGCTTATACACAATATGATATGTGGTTCCTTGAATAAAGCCGTCGCTTGTGAAATAACGGTCATTTTGCACCGAACAAGCCACAACAGCCACCGCAAAAAATGCGAAAACGAGTTTTTTCATACCGAAATATTTGCGCACAAAAATAGCAAAGTGCCTAAATACAAAATCGTGTTTTCTTAATAACCTCGTTTGTTTTTTCGGGCTTGTGTCATACGCTCGCGCAAACCTCCCTGATTTATAAAATCCTGTTCCAAGCGACGGATTTGTTGGTCGAGTAGATAGTTGCATTGATTAATATGGCAAAGAATAATGTTTGCGCACACTATTTCATCCCGGGTTTCAAGAAACTCACGATACGTTTCAATCGATTCGTTGGCAACATAAGCTAACTTCCTTATATACAAAGCCTGCTTGCTGCTTTTATCCCATATTTCACCTTTATGGTTTCTGATAAAATCTTTGTAATCCTCCAAGAGCTCTTCAAGGCTTGCGCGTGCCACATTGGTTAGTTTTATCTCCGTCTCTTTTGAAGTCCCCGAAGCCATTGACCCTTCTATAATATTCTGCTTGCCGGAACGTGCGGCTTGTACCATTTGGTCAACAGTGCGGTCACGGCTATTCATAAATCGTTGGCAGAAAAGTATTGTGGCATCATACACAATCAATGCCTTTTTGTATGAAAGCAACTCTTTATAATTGCCGTGTGGCGGTATAAAACCTTGTTCAGGCATAGCGCTTTTGTTTTACATTTTGACAAATGTAGTAAAAAACTATCAATCAGTGCTCTTATATGTCTTATATGTCTTATATGTCCTATAGGACGAATTGGACATATACACATATGCCATTATAAACAAAAAAAATCCCCGCCAGCCAAATGGCCGCGGGGATTTATCTATATCGGCTTCGGAAGAATTATCCGCCGAAGTTGTCGAAGTGAATCATTTCGTCCTCAACACCAAGACTGTAGAGCAGGTCGAGAACGGTTTTGGCCATCATCGGTGGACCGCACAAGTAGTACTCAATGTCTTCAGGCTCTTCGTGCGCCTTCAGGTAGGTGTCGCCCATAACCGGTGCAATGAAGCCTGCGGTGTACTTGATTCCAAGTCCGTCGGCTTTCGGGTCGGGACGGTCAAGCGCCAGGTGGAAGTGGAAGTTGGGGTACTCCTTCTCCAGTTCCAGGAAGTCGTTCAGGAAGAACACCTCGTCGATGGCGCGGGCACCGTAGAAGTAGTGCATTTCGCGGTCGCGGGTGTGCAGAGTCTTAAGCATATGCATAATCTGCGCACGCAGCGGGGCCATACCGGCGCCACCACCAACCCAAATCATTTCGCGCTTGCTGTCGAAAATCGGGTGGAAATCGCCGTAAGGGCCGCTCATAATCACCTTGTCGCCCGGTTTCAGGCTGAAGATGTAGGTTGAAGCGATACCGCAGGGCACGTCCATAAAGCCCGGACCTTGGTCTTTCGGCTTGAACGGCGGTGTGGCGATACGCACTGTCAGCGTAATAATATCGCCCTCGTCGGGATAGTTGGCCATTGAGTAGGCGCGGATTGTCGGGGTGTCGTTCTTCTGATGAAGGCCGAACAGACCGAATTTCTCCCAAGTCGGAACATAAAGGTCGCCAATCAGGCTGCGGTCGAAGTCGGCGTAGTTCAGGTCGTACTCCGGAATGCGGATTTGCGCGTACGAGCCCGGAATAAAGTCCATATGCTCGCCAGCCGGCAGTTTCACCTTGAACTCTTTAATGAACGAAGCCACGTTGCGGTTGCTGATAACCTCGCACTCCCATTCTTTGACGCCAAGCACCGACTCCGGCACCTTGATGGTCATATTGCTCTTAACTTTGGCTTGGCAGCCCAGACGCCAGTGGTCTTTAATCTGCTTGCGGGTGAAGTGGCCCTTTTCAGAGTCGAGAATCTCGCCGCCGCCTTCCAGAATTTGGCATTTGCACTGTCCGCACGAGCCCTTGCCACCGCAAGCCGACGGCAGGTAGATGCCCTCATTGGCCAGTGTCGACAACAGGCTCGAGCCCGATTCAACTTCAACTTCCTTGTCGCCATTGATGGTGATTTTCACCTTGCCCGAAACGACAAGGTAGCGTTTAGCCACCAGCAGGATGGTCACAAGCAAAAGGATGATGACAAGAAACACACAGATGCTTGCCAATATTAATTTCATATCCATTGTCTTATCCTTTTAATTACATTTTTAAGCCAGAGAAACACATAAACGACATAGCCATCAAACCCACAGTGATGAAGGTGATGCCAAGTCCGCGCAAGGGTGCGGGAACGTTGGAATATGCCATTTTTTCGCGAATGGCGGCCAGAGCCACAATGGCCAGAAGCCAGCCAATGCCCGAACCCAGAGCGTAAACCACGGCGCTGCCAACCGAACCAATGTATTTCGGGTCGCTTGGTGCAAGGCCAATGCGCTGCTGCATAAAGAGCGACGCACCCATAATGGCGCAGTTCACGGCAATCAGCGGAAGGAAGATACCCAGCGAAGCGTACAGCGACGGGCTGAAGCGCTCAACCACCATCTCAACCAACTGAACAATGCCCGCAATCACACCAATAAAGAGTATGAAACTCAGGAAACTCAGGTCCACGCCCTCAACAAGGCAGTTCGGACCCAGAACCTTGGTCTGAAGCAGGTAGTTGACCGGAAGTGTGACCACCAAAACAAAAGTCACAGCAATGCCTAATCCCAGGGCTGTCTTAACAGTCTTTGAGACAGCAAGGTATGAGCACATACCAAGGAAGAAGGCGAATATCATATTGTCCACGAAAATCGAGCGGACAAACAAACTAATCAAACTGTTATCCATCTTTCTTTAGTTTTAATGGTTCTACTTCTGTTGCAAATCCTTGTTGTGCGCGCGCTGCCACCAGATTATGCAGGCCACAATGATAAGCGCCATTGGCGGCATCAGCATCAGGCCGTTGTTCACATATCCGGCGTTGGCCACGAAATCGTGATTCAGTACATTAATGCCAGGCTGCGTGTCCGTGGCAAAGAGTGTACCTGAGCCAAATAACTCGCGGAAGAACGCAACAATAATCAGTATCTTGGCGTAGCCCAGACCGTTGCCGACACCGTCAAGGAACGACGGCCACGGGTCGTTCTGCATTGCAAAAGCCTCCAGGCGGCCCATCAGAATACAGTTGGTAATGATAAGGCCAACATATACAGAGAGTTGCACGCTAATGTCGTAGGCGAACGCCTTGAGCACACCACTAACTATGGTCACTAATGCGGCTACCACAACCAACTGCACGATAATACGGATACGCAGCGGAATGGTCTTGCGCAGGCACGAAATGACCACGTTTGAAAGGGCGGTAATGATTGTAACCGATATGCCCATCACGATTGCCGGCATCAGTTTGGCCGTTACAGCCAATGCCGAGCAGATTCCAAGCACCTGCACCGTTACAGGGTTGTTCAGCCCCAGCGGCGTCAGCAGCGCTTCTTTATTCTTTTTCGAACTCATATCTCAATCCTCCTACCTTTTTAAAAATTTAGTGTAATTGCCAAGGCAGTTTTTCAGCATCGCATCGACACCTGTTGAAGTAATGGTGCCGCCCGAAATGCCGTCAACCTCGTATTTGGCGTCCTCAACCTTGCCGTTCTTGACAACGCTGATTTTCACCGATGTGCTGTCGCCAACCAGTTTGCCCTCAAATTGTTTTTGGAACTTGTCTGATTGAATTTCAGCGCCAAGGCCCGGGGTCTCGCTTGCGTGTGAGAAGTAGGTGCCGAAGACGGTGTTCTTGTCGTCGTTCAGAGCCACATAGCCCCAAATGGCGCCCCACAGACCGGCTCCGTAAACCGGAATCACATATTTGGTCTGTCCGTTAAGGTTGCAGACAAACACGTGGTAGCGGTTGGCTTTGCCCTCGTTCTCGTAAAGTGTTGCGAAATCGCCCTTGTATTCAACGATAGTATCGCCTTTCAGAATCATATCTTTCACGTTTGCAGTGAAATATGCGTCAGCGTCGGCAGTCTCCACATTGAGTGAGTAGAGAATCTGCTTTTTGGTGTCCAGTTTGACGTTGGCGTCTTGTTTCGCGCGAAGCGACGACGACACAAACGACAGCAGGAACGCCACAACAACCACCATCGCGGCAGCGTAGGCAAACGTGTATGCGTTGCTGCTTGTGGGCAGTTTCTTTTCAGCCTTCAATTCGACAAAGGCCGAAGCCGGTGCGTTGCACTGCGGGCAAGTTTCCGGTGCTTTGTCACCCTCGTGGATATATCCGCAGGTGGTGCATTTGAATTTCTTGTTAGCCATTGTGAATTATGCTTTAATTGTTACTCTTTTTTTGCGGCGGTTGATGTTCGCCTGAATGAAGAAATGGTCGATAAGCGGTGCGAAGGTGTTCATCAGCAGGATTGCCAGCATCATACCCTCGGGGAAGCCCGGGTTGAGCACGCGGATTACGATTGCCATTGCGCCAATCAGGAATCCGTAAATGAACTTACCGCCCTCGGTGCGTGCCGAAGTGACAGGGTCGGTTGCCATAAACACGGCGCCGAAGCAGAATCCGCCGTAAACCAGGTGGTTGTACCAAGGCAGTTGTGCCATCGGGTTCTCGGCCGAGCCGCAAGTGTTGAACAGCCAGCCCATTGCAATGCCGCCCACAAAGACAGAAAGCATTGTCTTCCAACTTGCCACGCCAGTGTAGAGCAGAATGAAGGCGCCAATCAGTATGGCAACGGCGCTTGTCTCACCCACGCTGCCCGGAATCAGTCCAAAGAATGCGTCGGCAAACGAAGTGTAGTTGCCTGCGTTGGCCATTGCCAGCGGTGTGGCGCCCGAGAAACCGTCAACTGCGGCCTCGGCGCTGTAGTTGTAGTACCAGGCTGTCTCGCCCGACATTTTGGTCGGATAGGCGAAGAACAGGAACACGCGGGCCAGAAGGGCCGGGTTCCACATATTCATACCAGTGCCGCCGTACACCTCTTTGCCGAAGATTACGGCGAAAGCGGTTGCCACGCCAACCATCCAGAGTGGAACATCGGCAGGCATTACAAGCGGAATGAGCATTCCCGAAACAAGGAAGCCCTCGTTAACCTCGTGGCCGCGCATCTGTGCCGAAGCAAACTCAATGGCCAGACCAACGACGTATGAAACAACAATTATCGGCAGAACGGCCAGGAAGCCTTTGAAGAAAATCTGCCAGAAAGTGACGTCGGCCAACTCGCCGGTCATACGGAAATGCTGATAACCAGTGTTGTACATTCCGAAGAACAGCGCCGGCATCAGTGCCAATACCACGACAATCATCGTTCGTTTCAAATCGACGGCGTCGCGGACGTGAACACCACATTTGTTGGTTTCATTCGGTGTGAAAAGGAACGTCTCGAAGGCGCCGAATGTCGAACGGAACTTCGCGAACTTTCCACCCTCCTGAAATTTGGGCTTCACGTTATCCAAAAAATTTCTTAAAGCGTTCAATGTTTTAGATTTTTGGTTTATAACTAATTATCATCCAACTTCTTTCATCATCAGATTCAAGCCGTTGCGCAATGTCTTTTGGATTGCGATTTTCGAAGTGCAGACGAACTCGCAGAGCGCCATATCCTCCTCAACAACCTCGTAAATGCCCAATTGCTCCATTTTGTCGATATCCTCGGCCATAATGGCTTTAATCAGGTGTTCGGGGTAAATGTCCATCGGGAATACCTTCTCCATCTCGTTGCTGACCACAAAGGCGCGAAGTTCGCCGTGAGTGTTGGCGTTGAGTTTGTACTCGTGTTTCTTGCCTGTGAGCCACGAGAAGAAGGTGCGCGACGCGCTGAACTTGTTGAAACCGGGTGCTGCCCAGCCCATAAACTCATACTCGTCGCCTTCAGGAATGGCAGTGAGTTGGCTGTCATAGTAGCCCAGATAGCCGTCGGGCTGAACCTGTGTGCCGGTGAGCACGTTGCCGCTGATAAGGCGGACGTGGCCGTCGGCAAGGTTGCCGTTGACCATTGTGGTGAGTTGCGCGCCGAGAATGGTCTTCACGTAAGCGCGTTTCTTCATTTCGGAACCGCATAGCACAACCACGCGTGTGAAGTCGTGAACGCCGGTGGCAAATAGTTTGCCGATTGTCACAACCTCCTGCGGCTGGATGGTGAACACCTTCTCGCCAGCGTTAATCGGATTGGTGTGGTTGATTTGAACGCCCACGCAGCCTGCAGGGTGCGGACCTTCGAAGGCGGTCACCTTCTCGCATTTGGCACCGCTGAAGGCTTTTGAGCAGCCGTTGTTGTGGGTGCCGACATACACAGGTGCAATCTTCGACAGAACGTCGAGACCTTTTTGGAAGAACTCCTCGTTGGTGCTGACAATGAAATCGTAGTCAGGCGCCAGCGGTGCGCTGTCGAAAGTTGACACGAAGATAGCCTTCGGTTCGGCCGTTGGGTTGGCCACAATGTTGTAGGGGCGCTGCTTGAAGTAAGTCCAGGCGCCCGACTCGAGCAGTTTGTCGACAACCTGCTGACGGCTCATAGCCGCAGGGTCGCTCTTGCCGAAGTCGATTGGTGCTGCCTTGCTGTCGGCCTTGACAACAATCTCCGTAATAACCCGTCTGTCGCCACGGTTGACTGCGACCAACTCGCCGCCTACCGGTGACACGAACTTAACCTCGGGGTGCTGCTTGTCGAAAAAGAGCACGCTGCCCGCTTGCACCTTGTCGCCCACCTTTGCCACCATCTTCGGGGTCAAGCCCTTGAAATCAGACGGTTTAATGGCAAAAAGTTCCGGCAACGGAATTTGGGCGAAAACCGTTTCGGCTTTGCCCTGCAAACGAATGTCGAGGCCTTTCTTGAGTTTTATAACATCAGACATTTGTTAAGTATTAATAAAATTTTGAATTAAAAATTGTTCGGTTCAATGCAATAAACACTTCTCCAAAAAACGGTGCAAAGAAAATCAAACTCGCTGTGATTTGCGAATTTATTGGGTACGATTTTTGCGGAATTTTTAAACTGATTTAAACAAATGAATTGAAGGCTGAAAAATGATAAAGCCATTGATAAAAAATCAGAAATCATTTTTTCATATATTTGCATAAACGAATGCCGAAGTGCATCCATAAAAACGCAAACAGCAATGAACGCGAATCGAAAAAATAAAGTTCTGGCCGACATTAAACATTTGGCAAAGGCGGTGATTCCCACAGGCGGCTCGGCTCTGCTTTTCGGCTCGCAAGCTCGCGGCACGGCCCGTTCGGGCTCCGATTGGGACATTCTGCTTGTGCTCAATAAAGATTCGCTCACGCAATCTGACTATGACACAGTAAGTTATCCGTTTGTAATGTTGGGCTGCGAATTGGGTGCGGAAATCAACCCGATAATGTACACGGCCAAAGAATGGCAATCGTATCAGGCCACGCCATTTTTCGAGAATGTGAATCACGACGCCATAAATCTGCTGAACGTATGACACCTGAAGACGAGCGATTGTTGGTTGAACGGCAGACTGATAAAGCGTTGCATTTCTTGAATCAAGCCGACGAAATGTTGAGTCTCTCACATTCCGATTTGGCTGTAAACCGCTATTATTATGCTTGTTTTCATATTGTTCAGGCTTTGTTTATCCAAAGAAAAATCAACGGACACACACATTCGGGGGTGATAACACAGTTCAGCAAGCATTTTGTCAAAAGCGGGCTGGCGACAATGGAAGAAGGCAGTTTGCTTGCCCGCCTGTTCCAACTTCGTCAAAAGGCCGATTATAACTGCGCATACAGCGTCTCGGCGGAAGAAGCTGAATCACTTTCAGCTCCCGTACATAAGTTCATCGATTCTATGGTTCGGATAATCAACGATTATAAATCAGAGAGTTAGCATCATTTTTTAGCCTTAACAAAAAAGGCCACCCATCGGGCAGCCTTTTCTTGTATCTATCTTATTGATTTACTTTTTCAAATCGACTTTTATCTGCAACTCGTCCATCTGCTTCTGGTCGATTTCGCCTGGGGCGCCGAGCATCACATCCCGGCCCTGGTTGTTCTTGGGGAAGGCAATGCAGTCGCGGATTGAGTCGAGACCTGCGAACAGGCTCACAAAGCGGTCCAAGCCGTATGCCAAGCCGCCGTGCGGTGGCGCACCGAACTTGAAGGCGTTCATCAGGAAGCCGAACTTGGCCTGCGCCTGCTCGGGGGTGAAGCCCAATATCTCGAATATCTTCTGCTGCAGTTTGGCATCGTGGATACGGATTGAGCCGCCGCCAACCTCAACGCCGTTGATAACCATATCGTAGGCATTGGCGCGGACGCTGGCAGGGTCGGTGTCGAGCAAAGGAATGTCCTCGGGTTTGGGGCTGGTGAAGGGGTGGTGCATTGCCATCAGGCGCTGCTCCTCGTCGCTCCACTCATACATCGGGAAGTCGATAACCCACAGGCACGAGTATTTGTCTTTGTCGCGCAAGCCAAGTTGCGAGCCCATCTCAAGGCGAAGTTCGCACAACTGCTTGCGAGTCTTCATCGCGTCGTCGCCGCTCAGAATCAAAATCAGGTCGCCTGGCTCGGCGTTCATTGCGGCTTTGAGTTGCTGCAGAACATCCTGAGTGTAGAACTTATCGACACTCGACTTGACGCTGCCGTCGGCCTCAACTCGGGCGTAAACCATTCCTTTGGCGCCAATCTGCGGGCGCTTCACAAACTCGGTCAACTGGTCGAGTTGCTTGCGGGTGTAGGTGGCGGCTCCTTTGGCGCAGATACCGCCAATGTAGGCGGCGCTGTCGAACACGCCGAAGCCGTGGCCTTTCATCACGTCCATCAACTCAACAAAGCGCATATCGAAACGGGTGTCGGGCTTGTCGGAACCGTAGTATTTCATTGCGTCGGCCCACGTCATACGCGGCAGTTTGGGCAGGTCGATACCTTTCAGCGCCTTGAACAGGTGGCGGCTCATTCCCTCGAACATCTCAAGAATGTCTTCCTGCTCAATGAACGACATCTCGCAGTCAATCTGGGTGAACTCGGGCTGACGGTCGGCGCGAAGGTCCTCATCGCGGAAGCACTTGACAATCTGGAAGTAACGGTCGATACCCGAAACCATCAGCAACTGCTTGAGCGTTTGCGGACTCTGGGGCAGAGCGTAGAACTGTCCGGGGTTCATACGGCTTGGAACGACAAAGTCGCGGGCACCCTCGGGTGTTGAGTTGACCAAAACTGGGGTTTCGATTTCAAGGAACCCGTGCTCGTCAAGATAGCGGCGAACCTCAAATGCGAATTTGTGGCGCAGCTCAAGGTTCTTGCGCACGGCCGAGCGGCGCAGGTCAAGGTAGCGGTATTTCATCCGCAGGTCATCGCCGCCATCGGTGTTGTCTTCAATGGTGAAGGGCGGCACTTCCGACGGGTTGAGCACCGTCAGGCGGCTCACGGCAATCTCTATGTCGCCTGTGGCCATTTTAGAGTTTTTGCTCTCGCGCTCAATCACTTTGCCCTCAACCTGAATCACAAACTCACGGCCAATGGCTTTCACCTGCTGAACAAGTTCGGGTTTGTCGGCGTCGAAAACCAACTGGGTGATTCCGTAGCGGTCGCGCAAATCGACGAAGGCCATTCCGCCCAACTCGCGTGTTTTCTGGACCCAACCGCACAGTGTGACGGTCTGGCCTATGTTAGCGGCATTGAGTTCGCCGCAAGTGTGTGTACGATACATAATGTTTTATTTTTTGCAGCGGCAAAGGTAATAAGGGAAAACGCAAACACAAACAAAAACACAAACGCTGACTTAAAACACAAACACAAACGAAAAACACAAATGCTGACAAAAACAACAAAAAATGCCGCAAGCGCCATACAATGGTTTGCCTGCGGCATCTGTTCAATTCTTATTTTTTTACCAAACTTGCTTGCCGTTGATTAAGATTCGCATATTGCTGATAGTGAACGTTCCCGGGCCATTCTCATAAATTACACCATCCTTTTCTGTTCCGGAAAGGTTGATTTCAATACCAATATAGTCTTCACCTCTTTCACCAATTGTGCCCCCCCATTGAACGTGCCGTCCTTCACTGCCAACAGTAAACGTCTCGCCCATTCTGCTTAAGAAGTCATCAAAGATAAGTTCGGTGTTATAATCCTGGTCCCAGACCTCATCGTCTGAAAGAGAATTGTAAGTATCGGCAATTTGCGGGATAAAATTGTCCACTCCCGAACATATGCGGAAACCCGCGGTTGTGTTGTCGCCGGCTCCCTCCCACGCTATATCAAACTCCATCAGGAACTCGTTTCCCTCAACTTGGTTTTTCAATCCGTGAAAGACAACCTCAAGATTATCGTTCCAGACTTCGCCCTCGCCCCCAACATTGATGACGAGCTTACCATCCTCAACATATCCCTCGATGGCGTCCTGACCGTCGACGAACCATTCGTTGGTGCCCGGATAACCTTTGGCAAGCAAATTCTTACTCTCGAAATAAGCCACCAATTCAACATCGTCAAAAACATAAAACTCACGCGGATTGCCGGTGTAGCCATCGCTCCAGCTGGAGAAGACATAGCCGCTGTAGGGCACGGCTGTCAGAGTCGCCAAATCGGAATAATTATATAAGCCCGTACCTTCAATATATCCGTTGCCTTCATCGGCAATGGCGGTTACTTTATAGAGTCGGCCGTCGAAATCATCTTCGAAAAACGCCTCAAGATTAATGTCTTCTGTTATAGTGAACCTGCGTGGATTCTCTGTGCTTCCGTCGCTCCAACAGACAAAAACATAACCCTCATCGGGAACGGCTTTCAGAACAACCTTCTCACCATAGTTGTAGTTGCCTGTGCCTGTGACACGGCCATAATCGGCGTAAGCCGAAACCGTAAATTGTTGCTTCAGAATATCGGAATAGCCGTATGCGAAATCAACATTGTTGAAATCAGACATCCGCACGCAAAACATAAAACCATAGGTATCGTCAGGAAAAGTGCCCAACGCCTCGGCAACCTCGGCAAACGTAAGGTCGGCACTTTGAGCATTGACTTTTTTTACAAAGTTCATCGATTCGACGCCATACCCAGTAGTCACATAAATATCGTACCTCAGCGCCCCCTCGCTGCCAACTGCCAAATATCTTTTGTTAGTGTTGATTTCGGGCTGGTCCCAACTAAGGTGATAGCTCCCGTCGGTAACATAAACACGAACTTCGCCATAATTGCCGAAGTTTGTAATTCGCGCTTTCTCCAAATCTGAGTCCCACTCGCCGCACGATGCCGCCAGAAGCGCCACGGCTGCCACCATATATATCAATCGCAATGTTTTCATATCAGTATCAGTCTTTTATGTTGATATTAAGTTTAACACCAATGGTGAATGTTGTTGGACGGCGCAGAGCGTAACTAAAGTCCACACCATCATACAATTCAGGTTCACGACCGTCGTATTCTGTGAAAACCGCCGGATTCTGCACGGCAAAATATGCACGTCCCGAAAGTTTCCACAGATTGCTGAACTTGTAGCCCAAAACAACATCGTCGATGCGGAAGAACGACGAGTTGCTGATGTTGTCGGTTGTAAGATATTCTCCCGCATCAAAATTCAGCCTCGAGCCATCAGCCGTCCACGTTGGTTCATTTGTCCACCCAAATTCATCATTTGTGGTTGAAATAACCGAATAACCTGTAACATTATGGCGGTTGAGACTTGTATGAGCATTGGCCTGCAGATAAATTCCCTTAACCTCCAGATATGTGTGGAATCCGCCAATAACCGACGGCACCGGGCTTCGATCCGACGATATGCAGTCACCGACACTGAATCGGCCGTCGCCGTCGTAATCGACAAACAAACCGGGAACAAGATTACCATCCTGGTCGTAAACCGGGTCGAAAACGCCATAGGTATAAGGCTTTATAACATTCAAGTTGTCAGTGTTACTCTCGCCACCTAATAAATAGTATCCGCCAATGGAGACATAAACACCTTCATCAGCATTAGAACCATCGCCATTCTCATCAATTTCGAAGCTTACATTGGCAGCGAGATTGCCGCCGATATGGAATTTAATATCCTCGTCATCAATAAGTTTAAGATTCAACCTTAATTCCGCGCCCATTGAGTTGAGATACTCTTCGGAATTGCTGTAAATCGGAGCCTCGCCGTTGTGCTGAAAATAGAAATCGGCCGACCCGTTGATGCGGCTTTTCGCTGTGCCGGCGTCAACACCGAGATTATAGGTGAACGTCGAGAGGTCGCTGTGACCGGCAGGTGCGTCACCCAGCATCGCGCCCAGAAATCCCAACCCGGTGCGCAGTGTCACTGCATTTGCAGGCTTCACGCCAAACGACACCGCCGCCGACAATTTCGAATAATCTTCATATTCAGAATATATGTTCAGGCGGGTGTAGGCATTCATATAAAAGCGGCTGATTGCCATATTGAATTGCCCGTAAAGCGACTTGACATCATAATCCTCGTTTTCCAGTTCGATGCTGTTATATGCCGCACCGCCCCTGAGTTCAAGGTAATGCCGTTTCCCGAACTGATGCTCCAGACTGACATTGCCGTCTAACAATATGGTTTTGAAGCCATCGAGATTGGTATTGGCACCAGCCCTAAGATTCAGATGTAGAAACTCCAGCGAGTGGACGGTGTAATCGGCATTGAACGCGCCCGAAAGCCATTTCTGGTCTCCATTATAATAATCAACTTTGCGGAAGGCGCCGTTGACATCGATGCTGAGATGCCTGTCGAGCAGACGAGGCCCCACCCAAAGGCTTGCCGAGTAGATGTCGGTTTCATCGCTGTCAACAATGCCGTTAATAGCATTGTAACCCAACGTGGCCCTATACGGCAACAAATCAGCCGCCACACCCGAGACTCTCACGTTGTGCTTTGTGCTCATCGAGTTGTCATAAATCGAATTAAATGGCTCCCACTTGCTGTCCTTGCCCGACGGAGTGTTGAACGACGCATTGCCGTCGTAGCTGACAGCCAGTTCTTTATTTGACGGACGGCGTGTTTTTATAACAATGGCGCCACCCTTTGCAATCTCACCATACTGCGCCGTGGCCGCAGCGTCTTTCAGCACGCGAATCGACTCAACATCAGCCGGATTGAGCGCCCCGATAATCATATCCGTGCACAATTCATAAACGCCGTCGACAACAAAGAGCGGCGAGGCGTCTTCCCAACCGGTGAGCGAATTGCCTCCGCGCAGACGGTACTGGCCATCGACAACCTCAAGCCCAGGCACGCGCCCCAGCAGGAACTGGTAAATATCGGTCTCAAGTCCGGTTTCAACATCGTCAACCTTAATCAGCGTGTTGGCGGTGGTGAGCGCGTAATAGTTGTCGTTGCCGTAGAAGGTTTCGAGGCCGTTCAAGCTTTCGGGCTTGAGCTGCAGATTGGCCGCGGGCAAATCGGCAACAGCCACTTCCATAGGCTGATAGCCATCGAAAGTTATAACCAGCACCGCATCGTCGGCAGCCTTGATGTTGAACTCACCGTTGATTCCGGTGATGGTGAACAATGTGGTTCCTTTCACAACCACGTTCGCACCAATGAGCGGCTCGCCGTTTCGGTCTTTCACAACGCCGCTCACATTCTCTTGGGCAGACAACGTGCCTGCCGACAGCACTATGGCCGTAGCCATCGCAATAAAAAATTTCAGATTCATAATGTCAATCGCTTAACGGCCGAAATGTAGTGTTTTTTAGCGACTTGCAACCCATTGCGCCAAAATAATTACTGATGCGACGGGCAAACGCTTCCTGATGGCCGCAAAAACAAAAAAACGCCAGTGCCCAAGCACCGGCGTTTTAATACAACAATCTAATTTATACTGATTTAAACCAGATGCGAAATCAATTCCTCGCGGTCGCCGGGCAGGAAGTCGATGACCGGAATCTCAACCATTGTGTAGCAGCCTGCTTTCTGCTTCATTGCTGCGCGGGCGGCGTTCACAAGCACCTGGCCTGTAAGTGCGGGGTTGTTAATCTTCATTTTGAACTCGAAGAGCTGGTTCTGAGTCTTGCCCGAAACGCCCTTGCGCTCAAGCAGAACGCCGTGGCCCATATCGCGGCACTCGTCAACGCTGGCAACCGGAATCACGTGCAGCTCGTCGTGTGCGAAATAGTCGTCGGCTTTCAGCTCGTCGTAAACCTGCTGTGCGGTGAAGCCCTCCTCAAGCTCAACGTAAACCAGACGGCTGTGGATGCCTGCGCCCTGCGGCATTGTCATCGAGAGGGCGTTTTTCACACCTTTCTTCGAGCGGGCAACCACCGAGTGGCCCATACTCATTCCCGGGCCGAAGTTGGTCCAGGTCAGGCCTTTGGGTGCAAGGCTCTGCATCAGAGTGCGGACAATCGAGTCCGACCCCGGGTCCCAGCCGGCCGAGATGATTGAAACGGCGTTGCCGGCCTTTGCGGCGGCATCGAGCGAGCGGCGAAGCTCAACTATCTGTGTATGAATGTCGAAGCTATCGACCGTGTTGATACCCAGCGCCAGGCACTCTTTTGCGTGCTCCTCAACGCTGCGGGTTGGAGTGGCCAGAATCGCCACGTCAACGTCTTTCAGCTCCTTTATCGATTTAACAACTTCGTAATTAGCAAGTTCGGCCGGTTTGTCGGCGGCACCGTTGCGGCGCACAACGCCAGCCAGTTCCATATCAGGTGAAGCAAGAAGCGCTTCCAAAGCGTAATGGCCTATATTTCCATAGCCCACAATCGCAACTCTAATCTTTTTCATATCTCTAAATTTTTATGGCACAAAGAAAAGAAGAAGTTGGGCGCGGCGGCATACGTGATTAACTGATTTTAGACGAAGGCGGGAAGGATTGAAGTCCCGATAGCTATCGGGATGAAGGATTGAATGAGGGAAGTTTCGCCGATTAATCAAACCATCACTATATTTGCGCCCATTATGGCAACTACATTAGTCATCATCGCAATCTACCTAAGCGCGCCAGTGCTCATTGCCGTAGCCTACGAGCGCAGCGCTTTTGTCCGCAAGGCCGGAACCGTGATAATAGCTTACGCCGTGGGGCTTGTTCTGGCCCTCACCGGCATTGTGAAAATGGGCAATGTGCCGATGCTTGAGTCGGCGCAGAACACCATTATGGACATTTCGGTGCCAATAGCCATTCCGCTGATGCTTTTCAGCTGCAACTTCAAGCTCTGGACTCGCTCGCTGCCCAAAACCGTGCTGGCGCTGATTGGCGGACTGGTGTCGATAACCGTGGCCGTGGCCGTGGCTTTTGTGGCTTTCCGCAACTCGGGCATCAGCGGCATCGACCGCATCTCGGGCCTGATGATGGGAATCTACACCGGCGGCACCCTCAACTTTTTCGCCCTCGGCTCGGCGCTCCGTGTCGATGAAACGGTGATTCTGCTTGTCTATGCCTTCGAGATGCTTGTGACGTTCCCGTTCCTGATGTTTATTGTCGCGGGCGGATACAAGCTCTTCCGCCGCCTGCTGCCCTTTGCCGACGAGCAGTCGTCCAATGTGGCTTTCGCCGATGCCAGCGATGGCGGCGTTGAAGAATACCGGCACTTCTTTGCGCGCGGAACCTTTGGCCGCACAATGCTCGGTCTGCTGCTCGCGATAGTGTTTCTGGCCATTGCGGCCGGCGTGTCGCTGCTTCTGACCGGCGTTCTGAGCGAGTTGATTATAATTCTGGTAATCACCACATTGGCCATAGCCGCATCGTTCTCCGAGAAAATCCGCAACCTGCCCAAGACATTCGAGCTGGGAATGGTTTTCATACTGATGTTCAGCGTTGTGGTGGCCTCAAAATTCGATGTCAGCTGCCTCAACTCATCGGCGCTCACGCTTATGTGCTTCATCCTAACCATTATGACCATCGCCATTACGCTCCATCTGCTCCTCTGCCGCATTTTCCGCATCAGCGGCGACCTTTTCACAGTGGCAAACATCGGAATGCTGTGCTCGCCGCCGTTCATTCCGCCGGTTGTGGGCGCAATGGGCAACCGCAAGGTGCTCATCAGCGGCATCATCATCGGCCTTGCGGGATACGCGCTGGGCACCTATATGGGCATCGGAATGGCCTATCTGCTGAAGACATTTATTTGAAGGATTGAAGGATTGAAGGATTGAATTTTTATTGATATGAAACGTCTGATATTCACCGCAATAATTGCCTTGCAGACTTTTATGGCAAGCGCTCAGGGCGATACAAAAACCGGATTGTCGTTTGGCGTTCTTCCGTCGGTTGCTTACGACGCCGACCTCGGATTCCAATACGGAGCTATGACCAACATCTTTTTTTACGGCGACGGCAGCACCTACCCCGAATATCTGCACTCAATCTACCTGGAGGTGAACCGAACCACCAAAAAGAGCGGACTTTTCAGGCTGAATCTCGATTCGCGCGCGCTTGTGCCCGGCTTGCGGATTTCGGCCGACATATCGTATATGCCCGACGAGATGTGCGACTTCTCCGGATTCAACGGCCGTCAGGCGGTTGTCAACCCCGACTGGACCGACGACGGCAACAGCAGTTACCGCTCGCGCGCCTTCTACAAGCACTACCGCGACCTCTTCCGCACGGCTGTTGACGTTCAGGGCAATATCAGCGGCAAATTCAATTGGAACGCCGGCGCCGGAGTGCTCGTTTTCAATGCCGGAGGCGTCAACCTCGACAAACTGAACCGCGGCCAGTCCGACAGCAAGAAACTGCCCGACATTGATGTGCTTTTCGACAAATATCTGCAATGGGGCCTCATCGACAGCTGCGAGACCGAGACCGGCGCGTTCCCCTATGTTCACGGCGGCATCACCTTCGACAGCCGCAACGCCACGGCAGCGCCATCGTCGGGCGTTTGGGCCGATGCTTTTGTCACCTACTCGGCCGCTTTCGGCAGTCTGAAACAATTCAACAGTCTGAAACTGAACGCCAATTTCAGGCATTACATTGCCTTGGGCACACCGGCTCTGGTGCTTGCCTACCGACTGTCGGCGCAACTCACCGTTGCCGGCAAAACGCCGTTCTATATGGCCAGCCAGCACAATATGCTGCAACTCAAACGCGCGCTGTACGAGAGTCTTGGCGGTTCGAGTTCGTTGCGCGGCATCACACGCAACCGCATTGTGTCAGACGGTTTTGCGCTGGCCAACGTTGAAATGCGCCTGCGTTTGGTCAAATTCGATGCCGGCTCAAACCATTTCTATATTGCCACAAATCCGTTTGTTGATGCCGGAATGGTGCTCCAGCCCACCGATATTGATGAGCGCAAGGTGCGGCTTGCCGTGGCCTCAACCGGCGACAATGCCGACGACTACTTCGATTTCAGCAGCAGCGTCTATCGTCCGCACCTGTCAGGCGGCGTCGGACTGAAATTCGCTATGAATGAGAATCTTATCCTTTCAGTCGATTGGGCCACACCGTTCGGGCCGAAAGATTTGGGCAAAAAATCGAACCTCTATGTGAAAATGGGGTATCTGTTTTGAAAACACAGCATTACCGTTTCACCAACGGCCAGATGAGTTTTTCCAGTCCGTTCGCCTTCACTTCATACATCAGCTGCAGCTGAGCGCCGATTTTTCCGGGCGGGAAGCCCTTCTGCGCGTACCAGGCAAGATATGGCTCGGGCAGCTCAATGAGCAGGCGGCCTTCGTAGCGGCCGTATGGCATACGGGTGTTGGCAAGCTCGATGAGCTGCTGGCGATCGGGGACGGCAGGTTGCATAGCGCTTATTTAGTTTTTTGTTTACGACAAACATATAATTTTAACGATTCGGAAACACATATTTTTTCGACGAAAACATATAATCCGCAAACAAATGATAATGCAGTCAAACAACCTGAAAAACAAGCTATACCTGCTTTTGATGGCAGTTTTTCTCCTTATGTTCTGGATTTTCAACAAATACACTTTTCTGTTTAGCGATGACTACTCGCACGGATATTTCGAAGCAATTGGAGACCGGTTCGACAGCTTTTCGAGAATTCTGAAAGAGACAGTTACTATTTATCTCCACTGGAGCGGAGCGCTTCTTCCCACTATTTTCGGGCGGCTGTTCTGCGGCTATTTTACCTCAAAAGCTGTATTCAACATTGTCAACACCGTTGTTTTCGGTGTTTTCCTTCATTTCTGCATCAGCCTGATTCTGCTAATCAACCGCAATGCCGACAGAAAAATTCTTGTGACAATTCTGTTTGCGGCACTTTGGTACTTGTGCTGCCCCGTTCCAAGCGAAACAATGTTCTGGATATCGGGCGCGGTCAATTACTTATGGAACTGCACATTATGTATATTATTCATATTCTGCTTTATGCGATATGCGGACCAAAACTCATCAACCGCCGCAAAATCGTTTTTCGCAATAGTTGCCTTTCTGGCGGGCACTACAAATGTTATATCAACTATGGCCATTGCGGCGGCACTGTTGCTGGATTTTATTTCGCACCGAAAAAATATTAGTGGCAACAGACGTGTGCTTTATGTCGGGTTCTTAATCGGGGCGTTAGTCCTGTACTGCGCTCCGGGCAACTATGAGCGGTTCTCGGTTTACTATGGAGTGTTCGGCTCATTATCAGAAAATATGAAGTATGCCATTCACGCCCGCCTTCTGACTTTTGCACAATACAGAGCGGTTTACTTGTGCGCCGCCGGACTGTTACTGCTGAGAATAGCCGACAAAAGCCGTTTTAAGGAATTTTTAAAAGGAAACCGTTTCCTGCTGTCGATGTCAGGCACGGCGGTTTTGGCTTTCAGTGTGATTTTCGGCTCAGAACCAAGGTCGGCGTTCTTTCCGGAGATGATTGCCTGCATAATAACCATCGAATTGATTCTTCGCCATCTGAAAGGGAAAAGCATCATCTGCGTAACCGCAGCATTATCAATATTATGCATCATCGATTTTCCGTTTGCGTTACGAGCGGTTATCGAGCAGAATGAAAACAACGAGCAGCTGATAGCTGATTTAAAATCCGGAAACGGCGAAGCCTGCTTTGAAACCATTCCCAGTCCGCACCGAATGGCTAACCCGCTTAGAATTGACTCCTGGAGCAGATACGGACTGTGCAAGACTTATGGATTGAAAAAAGTTGTGCTTCGCCCTCTCTCATACTGCAAAAGAGATGAATTCGCCTCAATATGTTCCGCCCAAAACCATCCGAAAGAGTTGCATCCTTACGCCTTTTACTGCGACCATTCACTGATTCTGCAAATTCCCGACAGCGCAAGTTGCGGCAACCCGATAGACTACGATTTGTGCTACAGAATGCCGCGTTTGTGGCACCGCACACTTCGGAGTAAAATGCATCTGTATGATTATGAACGACATTTTTCCAGCAAGACATTCTGCATTTTTTCGGCAGACGGCTACAATTACTACATCATTGAATCGCCGGAGAACAAAGGCGAAACCTTTATCACTCTCAAAACCGCATACGCTGAAATGCCATAAAAAATCCTATTTTTGCGCAAAGTATTATTCCGAAGATGAAACTTATTGCAGAACATTTAGTGAAACGCTACGGCAGCCGCACGGTGGTGAAAGACGTGTCGTTTCAAGCCGAAAAGGGCGAGATTGTGGGGCTTCTGGGACCGAACGGCGCCGGCAAGACCACATCGTTCTATATGATTGTGGGACTGATTACGCCCAACGGCGGCAACATCTATCTCGACGACCTGAACGTGACGAAAGAACCCATCTACAAGCGCGCGAAACTCGGCATCGGCTATCTGGCGCAGGAAGCGTCGGTGTTCCGCAAACTGAGCGTTGAAGACAACATAATGTCGATTCTTGAGATGACCGACCTGACCAAAGAGCAGCAGAAGGAAAAACTTGAGTCGCTGCTGACCGAGTTCAGTCTGCACCATATCCGCAAGAGCCTTGGAATCCAACTGTCGGGCGGCGAGCGGCGGCGCACCGAGATTGCCCGCGCTCTGGCCATCGACCCGTCGTTCATCCTGCTCGACGAGCCGTTTGCTGGCGTTGACCCGATTGCCGTCGAGGATATCCAACGCATTGTGCGTCAGCTGAAAGACCGCGGCATTGGCGTAATCATCACCGACCATAACGTGCAGGAAACGCTCTGCATCACCGACCGCACATATCTGCTCTACGACGGCCGCATTATGAAGGAAGGCTCGGCCCGCGAATTGGCTGATGATGAAGAAGTTCGACGAGTATATCTGGGGCAGAATTTTGTACTGAGAGAGTGATTATTAAAGGGAAGAGGTGAATGTTTAGAGGTAAGAAATGTGGTTTATTACTTCAAATGTTCCCGATTGTTGTCTGTAGTCCAAAACGAAAAACCACGAAACTGAAACTTAACATATTACTAGCCATTCTGCTCTGCGCCGCACAACTGAGCGCACAGGTTACGCGTATCCGCGGAACGGTGGTCGATGACGAGACTGGCGAGCCAATGCCGTTTGTGAACGTAGCTGTGCAGGGCACGCAGATTGGCACCATCACAAGCGTTGACGGCACATTCTTCATCGAGACACGCGAGCGAGTGGACACACTACTGGTGTCGTTTATGGGGTACAAAACGTTCAAAACTGCGCTAAAGATTGGTAATTATCAAGAACTTAGCATCAGACTGCAGCCCGACAACATTGTGATGGACGAGATTGTGGTGCACCCTGGCGAGAATCCCGCCTTCCGCATTCTGCGCGCGATTAACGAGAACAAAGCGCGCAACAACCCGATGCGCCAGTCGCTCTACACCTACGAGGTTTACAACAAAATGGAACTCGACATTAACAACATCTCTGAAGAATACAAAAACCAAAAGATTTTCAAGAAGTTCCAATTCATTTTCGATTATATCGACACATCGGCAATAACAGGAAAAACTTTCTTGCCAGTGTTCATAACCGAAACATTGTCAGACTATTACTATCAGAAGAACCCCAAGCGCGAGAAAGAGGTGATAAAGGCGAGCCGCATCTCGGGCACCGAGGACGATATGGTGTCGGAATTTACGGGCAAGATGTATCTGGATTTCAATATCTACGACAATTTTGTGCCGATTCTGGGGCACGATTTTGTGAGCCCGATTGCGAACATCGGCCGCGTGTACTACAAATATTACTTGATTGACAGCACTTTCCGCGACAATCGCTGGTGCTATCAGATTTCATTCAAGCCGAAACGCAAGCAGGAACCCACGTTCACGGGCTACTTCTGGGTGCACGACACCACGTTTGCCATCGAGAGTTACAAAATCCGCATTTCGGAAGGCGTGAACATCAACTTTGTGTCGGATTTTGTGGCCGAGCAGTCGTTTACGTATGTCGATGATTCTGTGTGGTTTCCGAAGAAGCAGGAACTGTTTGTCGATTTCTCGGTGACGCAGAAAGATTACGGATTTTTCGGGCGCAAAACCACGTCGTACAGCAACATAAACATTCACCCCGACCTGCCCGAAAAGACTTTCTCGGCATCGGCGCCGACCGAAACAGTGCTGCTCGACGACGCGATGCAGAAATCGACCGACGACTGGGACCACCTGCGTCACGAGGAATTGAGCCAGCGCGAGAAGGACATTTATGTGATGGTGGACTCGGTGCGCGAAGTGCCAATGTTCAACAACATCGTCAAACTTGTAAACGCCTTTATAACAGGCTATTGGGAAAGCGGATACGTTGAAGTTGGTCCGTACTACACGCTCTACAGTTTCAACCCCATCGAGGGTAGCCGTTTCAAACTGAGCTTGCGAACCAGCAACTTATTCAGTACCAGGCATATGCTTTACGGCCACCTTGCCTACGGCACCCGCGACCGCAAACTGAAATACGGTCTGGGATTTACCGAAATGTTCAGCAAGATGCCCCGACGGTGCGCCAACATCTACTATTTCCACGACAACGAGCAACTCGGCCTGACCGACAACGCCTTTTTGAGCGACAACATTCTGTCGTCGCTGTTTGCGCGCGAGCAGAACGACAAACTCACCATTGTGAACGAGGGCGGCGCCTACTACGACCACGAGTGGTTTGCGGGCTTCTCAACCAAATTCAAGGTGCGCCACAAGCAGATTTACGCGTCGGAAACGGTGCCTTTCCAAATGTACGATGAGAAACTGCGTGACACTGTGAATGTTACCAGCCTTCGCACAACCGAATTGTCGGTGAATTTCCGATTCGCCTACAACGAGAAGTTTATTATGGGCGAGTTCGAACGCCGCAGTCTTGGCACCGACTACCCCATTTTCAACATCGGACTGACCGTCGGCTTGCCAAACATAATGAACAGTAAATATGAGTATTACAAACTTCACGCAAGTGTGGAACAGACTGTGCCGCTGAAGCCGCTGGGCGATTTGCGCTACGTTATCGATGCGGGCAAAACGTTTGGCAAGGCGCCGTTCCCGTTCCAGCAACTGCACGAGGGCAACCAAACCTACGCCTACGATGAGTATGCCTTCAACCTGATGAACTACTACGAGTTTGTGAGCGACCAGTACGTCACCCTTATGTTCGAACATCACTTTAAGGGATTGTTTCTGAACCATATACCGCTAATGCGACGATTGAAATGGCGCGAGGTGGCAACTGGCAAGATTCTGGTCGGCGATTTTGCGCACCGCACCAACGACGACCTGTTTTTCCCCACCACGCTCAACACTCTGCACAAGCCGTACGCCGAAGCGGGCGTTGGTATCGAGAACATTTTCAAGTTTTTCCGCGTCGATGCCATCTGGCGTCTCACCTATCTCGACCACGAGGATGTGCTGCCGTTCGGAATTTTGGCGAAGATGCAGTTGAGGTTCTAAAAGATGGTGAATCGGTGAATCGTTTTTTGGGTAAAGACGAAACGCGCCACATCTGTACAATATCATTCAATCCTAATTCAAAAATCAAAAATCATAATTCCTAAATCCTACCTTCTAAATCCTAAATTCAAAATTAATTTTCTATTTTAGTCGCAACTAAAAACTGACACTATGTACATCGGAATAGCAGGAAACATCGGCTCTGGAAAGACCACTTTGACAGGGCTTTTGGCCAAAAACTTCAAATGGGAAGCCCACTACGAAGAGGCCGACAACCCGTATATGAACGATTTTTACAACGATATGCAGCGCTGGTCGTTCAACCTTCAAATTTATTTTCTGAACAGCCGATACAACCAGATTCTGCAAATCCTGAAATCGGGCAAAACCATCATCCAGGACCGCACCATCTACGAGGACGCGCATATTTTCGCGCCCAACCTGCACGATATGGGACTGTTGAGCACACGCGACTTCAACACCTATTTCTCATCGTTCGAACTGATGAGCAAATTCATCCAACCGCCTGATTTGCTGATATATCTGCGTGCATCGGTGCCAACCTTGGTGCGCAACATCCAAAAGCGCGGCCGCGACTACGAGAGTTCTATCCGACTCGACTACCTGAAGCGGCTCAACGAGCGCTACGAGGCGTGGATTGCAAAGTACGATTTGGGAAAACTGCTCATTTTCGATGTCGATGATATGAACTTCACCGAAAAACCCGAGGACCTGCGCACCATCATCGACCGCGTGGACGCCGAAATCAACGGCCTTTTCAAGCAGAAATAGCGGATGGAAACGCTGCAAGAGATAATCGAATTCGACAGGTTCGACAATCTCGAATGGTGCGCCCGCCAAATTGTGGAAGGCTTCATAACTGGCTTGCACAAAAGCCCTTACCACGGATTCTCGGTTGAGTTTGCCGAACACAGGCTCTACAACCAGGGCGAATCGACGCGCCACATCGACTGGAAACTCTTTGCCCGCACCGACAAACTCTTCACCAAACAGTTTGAAGAAGAGACAAATATGCGGTGCAACATACTGATTGACACGTCGTCGTCGATGCTGTTTCCGACTGGCAAGGGCAAGCAGATGAACAAACTCACGTTCTCAATCTATTCGGCCGCAGCGCTCATCCACCTTCTGCGCCGCCAGCGCGACGCGGTGGGCATCACGCTCTTTTCGGACCAGATTGAACTGCAGACCGAATCGCGGCTTTCGGAATCGCACGCCAAAATGCTCTACGCCGAGCTCGAGAAATGCCTTTGGGCGAAACACTCATCGGCGCGGCACACCACCGACCTTGCCGACACTCTGCACCTGACGGCTGAAAAAATGCACAAGCGGTCGCTGATAATCGTCTTTTCAGACTTGTTCGCGCCTGATATGCAGGGACTTTACAGCGCCATCGAGCATCTGAAACACAACCGCCACGAAGTGGTCATCTTCCACATTACCGACCACGAGCACGAGATGCGGCTCGACTATCCAAACCGCCCCGTCTGCTTTGTGGATATGGAAACGGGCGAGCGAATCAAACTGAACCCCAACCAGATACGCGACACGTATCAATCAACCGTCAACACTTTTTTGAGCGATTTGCAGACAAAGTGCGGCCAGTACGGCATCGAACTCGTAAGTGCCGACGTGAACCAGAAATTTGCCGACATTCTCACACCGTTCCTAATAAAACGTGCGAAGGCAGGGTGATGTTGGAAGGCCGATGTCGCTGATTGAAAGGATTTTCGCTGATTTTTTACATTGTTAATTTATATTCATAACATCTCGACGGCAAGTTGGCGGAAATTGGCGGCGGCTGATTAAATTGTGCGCTCAAAAAATCGCTACACAATGAAACAATATCTCGATATGCTGTCGCACATTATTGCGACGGGCGACAAGAAAAGCGACCGCACTGGAACGGGCACCATCAGCACCTTCGGCTACCAGATGCGCTTCGACCTGAACGCGGGTTTTCCCTGCCTGACAACAAAAAAACTGCACTTGAAATCGATTATTCACGAGTTGCTGTGGTTTTTGGCGGGCGACACCAACGTTAAGTACTTGCAGGACAACGGCGTACGAATCTGGAACGAGTGGGCCGACGAGAATGGCGACCTTGGCCACGTCTATGGCTATCAGTGGCGCTCGTGGCCCGCACCCGATGGCACGCATATCGACCAAATCAGCAAACTCATCCACGACATAAAGACCAACCCCGACTCGCGCCGCCTGATTGTGAGCGCTTGGAATGTGGCCGACATCGACCATATGGCTCTGCCGCCCTGCCACGCGCTGTTTCAGTTCTACGTGCGCAACGGCCGCCTGTCGTGCCAACTCTACCAGCGCAGTGCCGACGCCTTTTTGGGCGTGCCGTTCAACATTGCTTCGTACTCACTCTTGACAATGATGGTTGCGCAGGTCTGCCACCTGCAGTTGGGCGAGTTCATCCACACATTCGGCGATTTGCACATATATAATAATCACCTTGAGCAGGTTCAACTGCAACTCACACGCGAGCCGCGGCCGCTGCCCACAATGTGGATTAACCCCGAAGTTGACGACATTTTCAAGTTCAAATTCGAAGATTTCCGACTCGACAACTACAACCCGCATCCGCACATCAAGGGCGAAGTGTCGGTGTGATGAAGGATTGAAGTCCCGATAGCTATCGGGATGAAGGACTGAAGGACTGATTAATTAATAGTAATACAAATCCAACTATTGTCCGTCGTCTGTTGTCTTACTTTTTCCAACGAATTTGCGCACATCGTCGGCCATCTGCCGCTGCCACACGGCATTATTATAATTGTATGAAACAGATGGCTGCGCTTTCGATTTTTTGAGCATCCGCACGTAAGACGCCACCCCCGAGCCCGAACCCACAAGATTTAGCGTTTTCGACGGGTCGTACATTCCCGCATATTCCAAGCGGCGAGTGTAACTTGCGAGTTGCCGCATCGGCCCCAACTCTGCATCAAGAATCGGATGCGGCGCGCTGATTGCCAACTTGACTGCGTTATCTATGTTATTGATAGCCAAACTGATATTCTCATCGGGTGGCATATTGGCAACTTCGTATTTCAATTGCGCGTAGGTGATGAACGGCAGCACCACAACTTCGCCCAAAAGAATGGTGTCGGCCGACATCAGTATTCCAACCACGCGGCTGCGACCGATGAGCGAATCGGGAACGGCAAACGTAACACGCTGATAGCCAACACACGAGAAGTTTATCGTATCGCCCGAATGACAGGGCAACTCGAAATACCCGTTCTCGTTCGATGCCGTGCCATATCCGTGCCTGACATAAACGCTGACATACGGAATAGGCTGCAAATCAGCGGCATCGAGAATGCTTCCGCGGATGATTGTGGCGGCAGGTTGCGGCAAAATCTGCCCTTCGGCAACGACCGCCAAAAGCAAAACAGCGGCCGCGAACGCAACTATTTTTGTAATTTTCGTCATAATTTTGCCAATCAACTCACAAATAAATGTGTTTTTGCTATTTTTAAACGCTTTTTCAAGGCAGTTTAACTTTTATTTAACGTTTACAGATTATGCGAGCATATTATAAAAGCCTGTTGTCAGCCGCAGTAATCGGCACAATATTAGCAAGTTGCAGTCAGAAAACAATCGAGATTGAATCGAACGTAACGCCCCTGTCCGACTACGGCAGCAACGACGGCTCAATAGCGATAACCATCAGCGGCGGCAAAGAGCCGTACGCCATCCGTTGGTCGAACAATCAGGCTGTGGCCGAAATCAGCAACTTGGCGGCAGGCACCTACATTGTCAC
>JAEEGK010001147.1_pt1 | contig 66379 bp, 56 predicted proteins | sample 8958771 | NCBI WGS metagenome assembly JAEEGK01 (sample SAMN16246547, study PRJNA631951) | gut metagenome | biome: gut microbiome; feature: rumen; material: SC-attached | host: Bos | place: Iran: Karaj | collected 2018-10
GTTATTGCGGCGGGGTCCCACCTCTTCCCATTCCGAACAGAGAAGTTAAGCCCGCCTGCGCCGATGGTACTGCAATGCAATGCGGGAGAGTAGGAGGCCGCCACTTTTCAAAGAGAGAAGCCCTGAGGATACAATATCTTCGGGGCTTCTTCGTTTATTATTTGTATGCAATGGACTGACAGAATCCGTCAAGTAAAGATTTTATTAGTGATTGTAGCGGTAGTGATTGCCGTTGCCTCTCTGTTAGTATCCCATTTTCTGGTTCGTGACCTTTCCCATGAGGAAAAGAGGAAGATGGAAGTGTGGGCACAAGCATTACATTCACTTAATGAGGCGGATGAGCATACAGATTTGGCGTTGGTATGGAGTGTGATGGAAGGAAATAATACCATTCCTGTGATAGTGATGAATGGGGAAGGTGAGATTACAGACTATCGCAATATAGATGACACCACCCATATAGCGGGTTATGCCAGTCGCATGATACAGGCTGGTGACACCATTCGTGTGGATGGTCAGTTAGTTTGTTATGATGATTCAGTTATGTTGAAACGTCTGGCTGCCTGGCCGTATGTACAGTTAGGAATTGTATTGATCTTTGTCGTTGTAGCTATTTTCGCTTTACTCTCTTCCAAGCGAGCCGAACAGAATAAAGTATGGGTGGGATTGTCGAAGGAGACAGCCCATCAGTTAGGAACCCCGATATCGAGTTTGATGGCATGGACTGAGATGTTGAAGGAAAATTATCCTGATGACGAGTTATTGCCAGAGATGGATAAGGACGTGAAACGATTAGAGCGTATTGCCGAACGTTTCTCTAAGATAGGTTCAGTACCAGAGCCTGTTGATGCCTCTATGAATGAGGTGCTGACTCATGTCATCGAATACATGAATCGTCGGACATCCCAGAAAGTACAGATTATTAGCAAGATGCCTGAGGAAGACGTTGTTGTTAAGATGAATGCCTCGTTGTTTGAGTGGGTCATCGAGAATCTTTGTAAGAATGCCGTTGACGCCATGGAAGGAACAGGTACCATTACCCTGTCGTTGGTTGATGAGACGGAGCAGGTAATATTAGAAGTTCAAGATACAGGTAAGGGAATCCGTAAGAAGGATATCAAAAACGTCTTCACTCCAGGCTTTACCACTAAAAAGAGAGGGTGGGGACTAGGACTGTCACTGGCAAAACGTATTGTAGAAGAGTATCATAAAGGTCGTATCTTTGTCAAACAGTCAGAGATTGGCAAAGGTACGACCTTCTGTATTGAGATGCCCAAGAGCTGTTAGCTTTATTCAACGACAATTCCTTGTTCTTCGCAGAGTTTCAGACTCATCTCCTTGAGTTTGAACTTCTGGATCTTGCCTGAACCCGTCAATGGGAACTGGTCTATGAAGAATACGTACTTCGGAATCTTGTAGCGGGCAATCTTGCCGCGACAGAACAGTTGTACGTCTTCGGCAGTCATCTGTGCGCCCTCCTCCAAGATGATGAAGGCACCCACGGCCTCGCCGTATTTCTTCGAAGGCACGGCAGCCACCTGTACGTCGCGGATGCCGGGCATGTGGTAGAGGAACTCCTCGATCTCACGTGGATAAATGTTCTCTCCGCCTCGGATGATCATATCCTTGATACGACCGGTAATCTTATAGAAGCCCTCCTCGTCCTTCACACCCAGGTCGCCTGAGTGCAAATAACCGTTCTTGTCGATGACCTCTTCCGTGGCCTCGGGGTTCTTATAGTAGCCCTTCATCACGTTGAAGCCCTTGCAGCACATCTCACCCTGTACACCGACGGGGCACTCCTCGCCAGTCTCTGGGTCGAGCACCTTCACATCGACAAACGGGAAGTCGCGGCCTACGGTCGTACAACGCTGTTCGAAGGTATCGTTCAGACAAGTCTGCGTCATACCTGGCGACGATTCTGTCAGTCCATAGACGCTCGTGATGGTCATATACATCTTCTCGCTCACCTGCTTCATCAGTTCGATCGGGCAGAGTGAACCTGCCATAATACCTGTACGCAGACAAGTCAGGTCGAACATGTCGAACATCGGGTGGTTGAGTTCGGCGATGAACATCGTGGGTACGCCATAGACAGCCGTACAACGCTCCTTATGGATAGAGGCCAGCACCACGAGGGGATCAAATTTCTCGACCATCACCTCCGTACAGCCGTGCGTCAGACAGTTCATCGTGGCCAGCACGACGCCAAAGCAGTGGAACAAAGGCACGCACACGCAGAGTTTGTCGTCCTGGGTGAATCCCATGTTCTCGCCAGTAAAATAACCGTCGTTCGAGATACCAAAGTGAGTCAACATGACACCCTTGGGGAATCCGGTGGTACCGCTCGTATATTGCATGTTGCATACGTCGTAGCAACTCACCTGCTTCTTCATCTCGTTGAGCGTCTCGTCCTCGATGTTCTGTCCAAGGAGCAGCAACTCGGCCGTGTTGTACATACCACGGTATTTCTCCATACCTATATAGACGACGTTCTTCAAGTAGGGGAATCGCTCGCTGTTCAGGTGGCCGCGCTCGCAGGTCTTCAACTCGGGCAGCATGGTGTAGGTCATATCGACGTAGTTACAGTCCCATGTGCCGTCGGTGATGCAGAGTACTTCCATATCCGAGTCCTTGCACAGATATTCCAACTCGTTCTGCTTGTAGTTGGTGTTCACAGTAACCAATACGGCACCGATCTTGGCAGTTGCATAGAGGAATGTCAACCAGTCGGGCACGTTTGTAGCCCAGATACCGACATTCGAACCGCGCTTCACGCCGATGGATATCAGACCCTTGGCGAGGTTATCGACACGCTCGTTGAACTTGCTCCAGGTAAATCTCAGGTTGCGGTCGGAATAAACGATATATTCTTTATCTGGAGTCGTCTCAGCCCAGTATTCGAGCCATTCTCCTAATGTCCGTTCCCACAACTTATATCCCTCCGATCCGGTCTCAGCAGGATAGGTCCTATCGGGCAATGGCCTGCCCGCCATATCTAATCTCACGTTGCTCATACTTAGAAGGGGATATAGACAACTGCTAAGATTTTTGCACTCTTGCCTGGGGCACCGTGTACGTGGTGCTTCACAATGGAGTCGTAGAAGATGCTGTCGCCCTCTTTCAGACTGTAGGTCTCTTTGCCATAGACAATCTCCACCTCACCCTGCATCACGTAGATAAACTCCTCACCCTCGTGAGCCGAAAGTTGGAACTCAGGGCTCTCCTCAGGGTTGATGTCGATGATAAACGGCTCCATGTGGCGACCAGCCTTCTGCTGGGCCAACGGATGATACTCCATGTGTTTGCGGGCATCGGTAGCACCATTCGAGAAACTGATGCTGCTGTCGGCCTCGCGGTCCTTGGCACGCGTGATGACTGGACCCAGGGCGTCGTTGTCGTCCATAAACGTACCCAGTCGCACACCCAGTGCACGGGCTATCTTGATCAGCGGCCCTAACGAGGGCAGGTTCACATCGTTTTCAATGCTGTTTATCTGCTCTATGGTCAGACCACTTCGCTCAGCGATTTCCTCTACGCTGAGATTTTTCGTTTCTCTAAGGCCCTTGATCTTAGCGCCTACCTTTGAATTGTTGTTAGACATACCTATTTTACATAAAATGACGTGCAAAAGTACGAAAAAATATGGAAAAACCAACATCTTTTCAATGAAAAGCATAAAAATATTAAAACTTACATCCATAAATCGAAAAAAGTTTGTACCTTTGCAAGCCAAAAGTGTAATTATGTGCAGTTCAGAGACTTTGAAGATTGATTTGAAAGGGATGATGACCGATGAGATGAGTCGGGATTTTGACTTAGGCGATGATTTCTTTGGGGCTTTGGACGGTTCACAGTTGGAACATGGAGCATTGCATGTGTCGGTGTCTATACGCAAGGCAACCGGTTTTTATGAGTTTCAGTTCCACATTGAGGGCACAGTGATTGTTCCTTGCGATCTATGTCTTGACGACATGGAGCAGCCAATAGTTACGGACAACCGTCTTTTGGTGAAGTTGGGGGCAGAAACTAACACTGACGATGATGTCGTGATTGTTGACGAGAACGAAGGAATACTCGATATGTCATGGCTCATCTATGAGTTTATAGTACTATCCATACCCATTAAGCACGTTCATGCACCTGGAAAATGCAATAGTGCGATGACACAGAAACTCGAAGAGTTGAGTGGCGCTGTCCGAAGCAGCGAAGAGGAGGAAAAGGACATAGACCCGCGGTGGGAAGCACTTTTAAAATTGAAAAAGTAAAAAGTTTAAAAAGTAAAATTATTAAAGGAATAGAATTATGGCACATCCTAAAAGAAGACAATCAAAGACTCGTACTCTGAAGCGTCGTACTCATGACAAGGCAGTAACTCCCACATTGGCAGTATGTCCCAACTGTGGCGCATATCATGTATATCATACAGTATGCCCCACTTGTGGATACTATCGTGGCAAGATTGCCATTGTAATGGACGAAGCAGCTGAATAATGGGTAAAATCAATGCGATAATCACCGGTGTTGGTGGCTACGTGCCTGACTATGTCCTCAACAATGAGGAATTGTCTCGCATGGTAGACACCAATGACGAGTGGATTATGACTCGTGTTGGTATCAAGGAACGTCATATCCTCATAGAGGAGGGTCTTGGCACCAGCTATATGGCACGTAAAGCTGCCAAACAGTTGATGCAGAAGACAGGTGTTGATCCCGATACCATTGATGCTGTCATTGTCACTACTTCCACGGCTGATTATAAATTCCCGTCCACAGCCAGTATCGTATTAGGAAAACTCGGATTGAAGAATGCCTTTGCATTTGATTTCTGGGCTGCTTGTTGTGGATTCCTCTATACGCTTGATGTCGCCAGTTCCATGATAGAGAGTGGACGCTGCAAAAAGATTATTGTGATAGGTGCCGATAAGATGTCGTCAGTGACTGACTATAAGGATAGAGCAACTTGTCCGCTGTTTGGTGATGGTGCTGCGGCTGTCCTTGTTGAAGGAACAGAAGAGGAGAACCTCGGTGCGATAGACTCTTATTTCCGTTGTGATGGTAAAGGATTACCTTTTCTCCATATCAAAGCAGGAGGTTCGGTATGTCCTCCCAGCCATTTCACAGTGGATCATCGTTTACATTATCTTTATCAGGAAGGTCGTACCGTGTTCCGTTATGCGGTAACCAGTATGAGTGACGACTGTGCCCTGATTGCTGAGCGCAATGGACTGAACAAGGATAATATCCAATGGGTCGTTCCTCATCAGGCCAATATGCGTATTATCGAGGCTGTGGCGAAACGCTTAGAACTTCCGATGGAACAGGTGATGGTGAATATCGAGCACTTTGGAAACACTTCTGCTGCTACCATCCCACTTGCGCTATGGGAGAACGAGCATCGTCTGAAGAAGGGTGATAATATGATTTTCACGGCTTTCGGCGCAGGTTTCGTTCATGGAGCAAGTTACTACCGATGGGCGTATGATGGAGACGAAAATGCATAAAGCTGGATTTGTAAACATAGTTGGAAATCCCAATGTTGGTAAAAGTACGCTCATGAACCAGTTGGTTGGTGAGCGTATTTCGATTGCGACGTTTAAGGCACAGACCACACGACATCGCATCATGGGTATTGTGAATACCGATGACATGCAGATTGTGTTCAGTGACACCCCTGGTGTACTGAAGCCCAACTATAAGTTGCAGGAATCGATGCTTGCCTTCTCTGAGTCGGCGTTGCAGGATGCCGATGTCTTGCTCTATGTGACAGACGTGGTGGAGAATCCCGAGAAGAACATGGACTTTCTGGAGAAGGTGCAGAAGATGACTATTCCTGTGATTCTGCTCATTAATAAGATTGATGAACTGAAGAATCAACAAATGTTGGATGCGATTGTTGAGAAGTGGCATGGGCTTCTGCCTAATGCGGAGATTCTGCCCATTTCGGCAAAGAACAAGTTTGGCACCGATATGTTGTTGAAACGTATTCAGGAACTGTTACCAGAAAGTCCTGCTTATTTCGATAAGGACCAGTTGACCGACAAGCCTGCCCGTTTCTTCGTGTCTGAGATCATCCGTGAGAAGATACTACTTTATTACGATAAGGAGATACCTTATGCTGTAGAGGTGCGTGTAGAGCGTTTCAAGGAAGAGGAGAATCTTATCCGTATTAATGCTGTTATCTATGTGGAACGTGATTCTCAGAAGGGTATCATTATCGGACATCAGGGTGTTGCCTTGAAAAGGGTGAGCACGGAAGCACGTAAGGCTTTGGAGAAATTCTTTGGCAAGTCAATCTATCTGGAGACCTTCGTCAAGGTCGATAAGGACTGGCGTTCGTCACAAAAGGAATTGGATTCATTTGGATATAATCCAGAGTGATTTTATAATTAAGGAGTTAAATCTTGGAGTTATGGAGTTAAGGAGTTATGGAGTTAAGACAGTAGTGCTGGCTTGCATGATGCTGGTGCTTGGTTTTTTGTCTGTGATGGCGCAGACGGAACAGGAGGTAAAGTATGAGAAGTTTACAGGAAAGATTGGTCCTTATGCCGTTACGCTTTTTGTGAATTTGGAATATGCTGATGAGGATTCCGAGGTAGGTTATTATTATTATAATGACCGTCCGAAGACCCATTTCTCTCTGAAACTCGTGGAGTATGCAGCTATCAATGCCAAGGGCTCCATGCATCTGGAACTTAAGGAGTTCTCGCCTAAGGGCAATCATACTGGCACGTTCGACGGTCAGCGTGAGTTGCGTGGCGACGGTTTCGATGGAACATTTACTAACAGTAAGGGCGAGAAGTTCAAGTTCGAGCTCATGCAGCAATACGATGATTAAACTCTTATGGGAAACCTAGTAGCGATTGTAGGACGCCCCAACGTGGGAAAGTCCACCTTGTTTAATAGACTCACCAACTCGCGTCGCGCCATTGTGAGCGACGAGGCTGGTACCACTCGTGACCGCCAATATGGGAAGTGCGAGTGGAACGGTCGTGAGTTCTCAGTGGTAGATACAGGCGGTTGGGTAGTCAATAGTGACGACATCTTCGAGGAGGAAATTCGCAAACAGGTCGTTGTCGCCACAGAGGAGGCCGATTTGGTGCTTTTCCTGGTGGATATCAAGAATGGTGTGACAGACTTGGATATGGATGTTGCACAGATTCTGCGTCGTACGAAACTTCCTGTTATCCTGGTAGCCAACAAGGCCGATGATGGCAAGGATCTCTATGGGCAGTATGAGTTCTATAAGCTTGGACTGGGTGATCCCTATTGTGTCAGTGCCGCTACAGGTAGTGGTACAGGTGACTTGCTAGATGACATACTCTCTAAGTTGAAGGCCGATGTGGCTGATGACTTGGAAGACGGCATACCCCGCTTTGCTGTTGTAGGTCGTCCGAATGCCGGAAAGTCAAGTATCATCAATGCTTTTATCGGAGAAGACCGTAATATTGTGACGGAAATCGCAGGTACTACCCGCGACTCCATCTATACCAAATACGACAAATTCGGTTTTGATTTCTATCTGGTCGATACAGCTGGTATCCGTCGCAAGAATAAAGTGACGGAGGATTTGGAGTTCTATAGTGTGATGCGTTCCATCCGTGCCATTGAGAACTCGGATGTTTGTATCTTGATGATTGATGCCACTCGAGGTATCGAGGCACAGGACATGAATATTTTCCAGTTGATACAGAAGAATAACAAATCGCTGGTGGTTGTCGTTAACAAGTGGGACTTGGTGGAGGATAAATCCCAGATTGCCATCAAGACATTCGAGGACGCCATCCGTAACCGTATGGCTCCGTTTGTCGATTTCCCCATCATCTTCGCCTCTGCTGTCACCAAACAGCGAATCTTCAAGGTGCTGGAGACAGCGAAGCAGGTCTATCTAAACCGTACCATCAAGATTGGAACCTCAAAACTTAACGAGGTGATGTTGCCTTTGATAGAGGCGACGCCTCCCCCCTCCATTAAGGGAAAGTATATCAAGATTAAGTATGTAGCTCAGGTGCCTGACACCCAAATTCCCACATTTGTTTTCTATGCTAACCTGCCTCAGTATGTGAAGGAACCCTACAAGCGCTTCCTGGAGAACAAACTGCGTGATAACTGGACTCTGACAGGAACCCCGATTAATGTGTTTGTAAGGCAGAAGTAATATGAAGTTAAGGAGTTATGGAGTTCTGACAATAGCACTGGGGTGCTTGTTAGCAATCTCTTGTTCTCAGCCAGAGCTGACTCCAGAGGAGTTGGCTGGTAAGGCGGCTAAGGAGTATTATGACTGTTTGATAGCTGGCGACTATGAGGCTTTTCTGAGTGGAAAAGCCGATACAGACTCCCTTCCTGCTGACTACCGTACTCAATTGCTGAGAGCTTATGAATTGTATAAGCAGGAATTGGAACAGATGCATGGAGGCATTGCAGAGGTGACTATCTCCAATGCACGATGCGACAGCACACAACAACTGATGCATGCCTTCCTGCTACTTCATTTCAAAGATTCTGTCAAGGAGGAGATTACTGTCCCGATGGTGCAGCGTGAGGGGCTGTGGAAGATGCGTTGACAACCTCGCGCATCTCTTTCAATAGGTCACTGGCAAATATGAAGTCTGTCAACCGCTTGTTGGTTGATTTCATGATGTCAGCCGAAATCCCTTGCCATTCCTTGTGACCCTCATAGATGAAAATGATGTTCTCGCCGATTGTCGTCACCGAGTTCATGTCGTGTGTGTTGATAATCGTCGTGATATTAAACTCCTGCGTGATACTGTGCAACAGGTCGTCGATGACCAATGAAGTCTTGGGGTCGAGACCGCTGTTCGGCTCATCACAGAACAGATACTTGGGATTGAGGGCTATAGCTCGGGCAATAGCCACACGTTTCTGCATACCACCCGATATCTCGCCAGGATATTTCTCTTCGGCACCTACCAGATTGACACGATCCAGACAGTCCATAGCACGCTTGGTGCGATCTCGGAGGGTCATTGGTGCAAACATATCCAATGGGAACATCACATTCTCCAATACTGTCATTGAGTCAAAGAGAGCAGCACTCTGGAATATCATACCCATCTCACGGCGCATCAGGATTTTTTCTTGTTTCGACATTGCGACGAAGTCACGTCCGTCATAAAGAATCTCGCCACTGGTGGGCTCAAACAGTCCTACAAGGTTTTTCATCAGTACTGTCTTGCCACTACCGCTCTGACCAATAATCAGATTGGTCTTTCCGTTCTCGAACACCGTACTGATATCCTTCAGCACTTCAAGTCCGTCGAAACTCTTACAAAGATTCTTTACCTCAATCATGACAACAACTGTGTTAAGAATACATCACTACAGAGAATCAAGACACTCGAGGTGACTACGGCATCAGTCGATGACTTACCCACATTGACGGAGCCACCTTCTACCGTATAGCCGAAATATGAAGGTACGGCAGAGATGATAAAGGCAAAGAACAGACTCTTGATGATACTCATCCATACGAACCACGGTTGGAAGGAATGCTGAAGTCCCAATGTCAGGTCGTCAGGCACGATGATATGTCCGATATACGCCGTACCATAAGCACCGATGATACCCATAGCTGATGAGAAAATCACGAGGATAGGCATAATGGTCAGCATGGCAGTGATCTTTGGCAGTATCAGGAAACAGGCAGAGTTAACTCCCATGATGTCCAGAGCATCTATCTGCTGTGTTACACGCATGGTACCAATCTCTGAGGCAATGTTCGACCCCACTTTACCAGCTAATATCAGACACATGATACTGCTGGAGAACTCCAACAGCATAATCTCACGCGTCGTATAACCGCTCACCCAACGGGGCATCCACGGACTCTGGATGTTCAGCTTCATCTGGATACAAATCACAGCACCGATGAAGAACGAAATCAGCAGTACGATGCCGATAGAGTTGACACCCAGCTGCGCCATCTCCTTGATATACTCCTTGGCGAACATTCGCAATCGTTCAGGACGTTGGAATGTGCGTCCCATCAGGAGGATGAATTTCCCGAATGTCGTCAGTGCTTTATGCAGTAATTTAATCATCTTTCTTATTTTTCGTTGCAAAATTACTAAAATCCTCTCAAAGGTACTCTCTTTTGCCTTTCTTTTCGACACTTAATCAGTTAATAAAACTTAATATTAGAGAGCGTTCTAGTAAAGTTTGAAGATTAAGCGCTACTTTTACAAATTGAATTGATAGTTATGAGCCAAAACCTAAAACATACAATATGAAAAGAACATTTTTACTTTTGTTGACTGTTATCCTTTCAACAGTTATGATGGCAGGGAATGTGACTCCTGAGCAGGCGTTGGAACAGGCGCGGAACTTTATGCAAAAGCGTGAGGCCAACGGCATCCGTCCCAGAAGGGGAGCAAGCGTCGTGCAACAGTTCAGTACGGCAAAGCAGGTCAGTGGCCTCTATGTGTTTAACATCGCCAACAACGGTGGTTTCGTTATCGTCTCTAACGATGATAGAACGACACCTATTCTCGGCTATGCAGACAGCGGAAACTTGGATCCAAATAACATGCCAGAGAATATGAAGGCATGGTTGCAGGGCTATGCTGACGAGATTGCGTGGGCGAAGGAACGTGGAATTACGGCTAAGGCTGCACGCCGCACACCATCCGCTATCAAGATACCTATTTCGCCATTAGTGCAGACTAAATGGAATCAGGGTGATCCCTATAACAAGCAGTGTCCGGACTTCTTTACCTACGGCAAAAGTGTCACAGGCTGTGTCGCAACCGCAATGGCACAGGTGATGTATTATACAGAGACAAAGGCTGGTACGATATCTTCTAACACATTGAAAACGATTGAAGCTTACGATTGTGAAAGAAACTGGGGCAGTCATATCCATGTAGACGCAGTTCCTATAGGTACCGCCATCGAATGGAGCAAGATGAAAAATACCTATGAAGACGGTGAGACAGGCGATGCTGCCGATGCTGTGGCAAAGCTTATGAAAGTAGTAGGTGCCTCTGTCCATATGGACTATGCCAATGCTGATAATGGCGGCTCTTCCGCCAATAGTGATATCGTTGACGATGCCTTGAAAACATACTTCGGATATGCAACCACCACGCAGTTGGCAGACCGCAGTTATTACTCCTATAGCAACTGGATTGACATGTTATATAATGAACTATACCAAGAGCGTGTTATATTCTATGCCGGACAATCGAAGGGCGGTGGTCACGCCTTCTTATGTGACGGTTACCAAGGTGAAGACTTTTTCCACATTAATTGGGGATGGGGCGGAAAAAGTGATGGTTTCTTTAAGTTGGCGGCATTAAATCCTGACGAGCAAGGTATCGGCGGCAGTAGTTCTACTGATGGCTATAGCACAGGACAAGTAGCAGTTATCGGTATCCAGAAAGACGGTGAGACAGGCACTGTATCGAGCCATCCCAATACAGTTAGTCTTACACTCAACAGTGTTGCGACGGACAAAACCTCTATGACTACCGACGAAACAGCCAAGATTACTTTTAATATTACCAACAATAGTGCTGATGAATACGACGGAGAGATTGGCCTTTACTTTATCGATATGGGTTTGGGAGATGGCGAGATGTTCCTTATCCCAGCTGGAGAATCCAAAGACTGTGTCGTAGACTTTAGTCCTTCTTCTGCAGGAACCTATAAGATTACTGCATATAAGCCTAATGGAGTAGGACGCTATGGAAGTATTGATAATACAAAATATGTGACAATTATTGTTGCTGCGGGAAGTGAAAGTTATACAGACAATGTCACGCTGACACTCACACCAATCGTGGAACATGCTGACCCTTATAGTTCAACGATATATAAGCTTTATGGAAATGATTTCAATGCTGTTATAAGGGTTCAGAACACGAGTGCAACAGATAATTACAAAGGCAGACTGCTTTGGAAACTCCTCCCTGGATCTTTCATAGGAGAATTCAATTATGAAGCTGTCGTTATCAACGTTCCTAAGAACAGCTATATTGACGTACCAATAAATGTTGAGAATCTTGATATGAGTGAACCCTATTATCAATTTGCTCTTAATTATAGGTATAACGGCAGCACAGCTTCACCAACATGGTACCGTTATAATACAAATCCTGCTATCATGACTTATAATGCTGATGGCAGCAAAACAGTCACTAAAGTAAGTGGAGCCTCTTATGCAGTACCTGCAAACACTTTGGCGGTTGATTTGACAGGAACTGGTATAACAACAGTGACGTCTAGCACAAATCCGAACTGTCTGTATATTACGGATGCTGCTACACTCTCTGGTGCTACTAACATTATCAAGAAGAGTGGCTCAACCTACACTGCCACAAATATCACATTGACTGATGGTAACGACTTCTATTCTCCTATTGACTTTACAGCCACGAATATTGAGTTTACCTACAACAACGACCGCTGGGCGGATGGTACGAATGGATGGAACACCATCATTCTGCCCTTCGACGTGACATCAGTGACAGCCAACGGTACAGCAATCGACTGGTTCCATAGCGACAGCGATACCGATAAGCAGTTCTGGCTGAAGAAATTCGTCAGCGATGACGTGACAGGCAAAAAGGTGTTCTTCGACTTTACTGACGAGATGAAGGCAAATACTCCTTATATCATCGCATTGCCAGGAAATCATTGGGGAACATCTTATAGCCTCAGCGGCAAGGCCATCAAGTTCATAGGCAGCGGCGAGGTGAAAAAGAGCGCACCTGCTGTGGTGACAGGTAGCAACTATCGCTTCGTTGGAAATACAAAGGCAGTAAGCACGGAGAACATCTACTGCATCAACGGCGCAGGTAATATGTTCGAACTGAAAGCCTCTGGTGGCAGCCCTGCTTTCCGCCCGTTCTTCAAGTCAGGAGTCTTCGATCGTAGCGTTGCTAGTCTCAGCATTGGTTTCAATGGCACGACAGGTATTGACGCGATGCTGAAGAGCAATGATAGAAAGAATGACGTATACTATGACCTTAACGGTCGTCGTGTTCTCTATCCTAATAAGGGTGTGTATATCTTAAACGGTAAGAAAGTTGTGATTAAATAAAGAAGGAGGAACGAAAAATGAAAAAGACATATATACAGCCAACAATGGAAGTCTTCATGACAGTGACGCGATATCAGTTATTGGCAGGCAGTGGTCCTGGTGCAGGAGATCAGGTTGATCCGGGACTCTCCAGAGACTTGTTCGATTTCGACGATACTGACGATGAGAATCTGAATCAGATTTTAAAGTTAATGTAATAGAATAAATGAGCGAAAATTTGTTTTTTCGCTCATTTATTTGTATCTTCGCAGCCAATTATGGACGAGACAACAAACAGACAGGACGAACAACTGGTGCTCCGCACGGAGGGACTCGTGAAGGTGTATGGAAAGCGCACGGTAGTGAACGACGTGAGCTTTAACGTCAGACAAGGCGAGATTGTGGGATTGCTGGGCCCAAATGGTGCTGGTAAGACGACCTCTTTCTATATGACCACAGGACTGGTGGTGCCCAATGGCGGACACGTCTATCTGGGCGAGGAGGAAGTAACAACTTATCCCGTATATCGTCGTGCCCGTTCTGGTATCGGCTATCTGGCACAGGAGAACTCCGTATTCCGCAAGATGTCTGTGGAGGACAACATCCTCTCTGTGTTGGAGATGACGGGTAAACCACGTGACTACCAGTTGGAAAAGCTGGAGAGCCTGATTAAGGAGTTCCGTCTGGGTAAGGTCCGTAAGAACAAGGGTGACCAGTTGTCGGGTGGTGAGCGCCGCCGTACGGAGATAGCCCGCTGCTTGGCCATCGAGCCGAAGTTCATCATGTTGGACGAACCGTTTGCTGGCGTCGACCCGATCGCCGTAGAGGATATCCAGCAAATTGTGTGGCAGTTGAAATATCGTAATATCGGTATCCTGATTACTGACCATAACGTACACGAAACGCTGAATATCACTGATCGTGCCTACTTGCTGTTCGAAGGGCGAATCCTCTTTCAGGGAAGTCCTGATGAACTGGCAGTCAATCCCATCGTGAGAGAGAAATACCTTGGCTCCAACTTCGTCCTGCAGAAGAAAGACTTCCAGCGGATGGCGGAGGAGAAGAAACGAAAGGAAGAGGAAGAAGACAAAGTATCATAAAAAGAAAATCAGCCGATTGGCTGATTTCTTTTTTATAGTAATTCCTTCGGCATCAGTTCCTGTGCCCGTTGGAAGTCCTCTGGCGTATCCAGCTCATAGGAGAAATAGTTGGTGGTATCCACCACTTTGAACGTATGTCCCTGTGGGATGAGCCGCTCGAAGCAACGCTCATAGAACACGTCGATGAGTCCTTCCTTCTCTATCATCTGGTCGAGCTCCTTGTAGAGTGCCGTGCTATAGTCTGCCGTCATCTTCTCAATGCCTACGGATTCCCCGATGGCATCCTGGATGCTGCACACCTTGCTAATCTCCGTAATATGTCCGTCGCCATCCACAATGACTTTGATTTCCTCCTCGCCACACTCGTGACGATTCAGGGCGAGGGCAGACTCCGGCTCATGGGCGATGCGTGCCACAGCAGCAGGGTCGCAGAGAATGTCGCTGTCCATTAGCAGGAACTCCTTGCCACGCACAAACTCACCAGCCATCCATAGCGAGTAGATGTTGTTGTTATGCTCGTAGTCGGCGTTGTGGAGGAAGTGGAAGGTAGGCTTGTCTAGACTATCTAGAGGTTCTAGATTATCTAGGAAACTACGAATCTGGTCGGCGCGATAGCCTGTGACTACCACGAACTCGCTGATGCCAGCCTGTTGCATGGCACGTACGGTACGCTCCAGCAGGGTGCGCCCGCCTACCTCCAACAGACATTTGGGTTTCGTGTCTGTCAGGGGGCGAAGGCGTTTCGCCATTCCTGCGGCTAAGATAACTCCAATCATGGTCAATTGAAAATTGAGAATTGATAATTGAGAATTAATTTCTCACTTTTCACTTTTTCAGGACGTTAAGGATGGTATCAACGACAGTCTGTGTCTGCTCCTTACGACCCAGGGTGATGCGCAGGCAAGACTCCAGACCCTTGTCGCTCATGAACTTGATCTTGTAGTCCTGAACCTTCAGAGCCTCCATCAGGGCGTCCTTGATTTCCAGCGGATACTTGATAAGGATGAAGTTTGCCACACTCTTGTAAACCTTGAAGCCAGGCAGGTTGCCAAGTTCCTTCTTATACAACTGGCGTCCCCATTCCATATCGTCAGCCACCTTGCGGTAGTGCTCGTCGCTGTCGAGGGCAGCCAGCGCTACAGCCTCAGAGAAGCGGTTGTAGCCTAAGTACTTGTTGATATAGCTCTCGAACTGGTCGTGACCCTTGCCGATGAAGCCGAAACCTACACGCAGGCCAGGCAGTCCGTAGAACTTAGACAGCGTGCGTGAGATAATCAGGTTGCTGTATTTGTTGACCAGCGGAGCGATATAAGCAGTATCGGTGCTGATGAAGCTGGCATAAGCCTCGTCGATGAGTACCATCGTGTCGCTGGGAATGTTCTCCATGATGCGACCAATCTCCTCAGGCGTCAGTCCGTTACCTGTGGGGTTGTTGGGCGATGCGAGCAGCAGCATACGGGGATGTACGCGGTTGGTGTACTCGATGACCTCGTCGATGTCGTAGGCGAAGGTATCCTCTTTCTCGTGCAGGGGATACATCTCAAACGTGCCGCCACACTCGCTGGCTACACGATTGTAGTACCACCAGGAGAACTCAGGGATGAGAATCTTCGTGTTAGGTGCTCCTGTCTGGCTGTTGACGGAGAGGAAATAGTGAATGGCATTCTTCAGCATATCCTCACCACCATAGGTCAGCAGCACCTGACTCTCGTCTACGCCGTAGATCTCGCTGAGGCGTACGGAGATGACGCTCTTCTTGCCCTGATCGTAGATACGGGTGTAGAAACATAACGTCTTGGGGTCGAAATTCTTGATAGCCTCTACCACTTTCTGGCTGGGCTCAAAGTTAAATTCGTTTCTGTCGAGATAATTCATAATTCTTTATTTTAATTTTTTTCGTTATATCGTGATTACGCTATTTCATCTTCATCAGCGCCATTCCGATGGCAATCCAGATGATTTCCCTCACGCGGCAGATGATGCTCACAAAGATGCCTAATGCTGCAGAGAGTCCCAATGCAGCAATGGAGAGCACGAAGCCACCCTCCTGGACGCCGAGCTGCATCGGCAGGAAACCGATGAGGTTGGCAAAGAGCGTGGTGAACGCCACAATCAGGATGCTATGCAGGAAGGTGAGTGTCAGTCCGCCCAGTCCGCCTCCGCAGTCAATGCCGAAGAGCAGCAGCATGAACATCACCTCCAGGCTCTGAACCACACGCGAGGAGTATTCCAATACCAAACTCTTATAGAACGCCCCCTTGTCCTGCTGATGCAGGGAGGCTATCTGGTTGTCGATATTCTCTATGGCTTCCGAGTGGCGTGCCCAGAAGCGCAGCGTCCATTTCTTCAGTCCAGGAATCTTTGCCACCACACCCAGCACATACTTCACCAGTCCGTTGCGATAACCCTTTCCGAAGAGGTAGAAGAAGAACAGGCAGAACGCCACGATGATGCCGAGTATGATGCCGATAGCCGTTGTCATAGGCATATCACTCACCAGCACCAGCGCCAAGTAGATGAAGATGCTGATGAACCAGAACCAGAAGTGGGCGAAGAAATGCATCATCGCATAGAGGATGACACTCGACGTTGCATGCTGGTTGTCGATATCCTTCGATAGTTCCATGATGCGATATGGCTCGCCGCCCAGTCCGCCGACGGGTGTGGCGTAGTTGAGGGCATAGCCCGTAATCGTCAGGCGGTAGAGGCGCCAGAAGCTCACAGGCATCTTGCCTCCGATGTTTCCTTCAATGGTAGCCTTCCACGCCAGCGCATTCAGTGCATAGACGAATATCCAGATGCCGATGATGGGTATCAGCCAGTAGCCTGCATGACAGAGGTGGTCCCACAGTTCGACGAAGCTCACGTCGAACGTCAGCAGCATCACGATGCATGCCGCTACTCCCAGTATGAAGAACAGGTTATTGAGCCTTTGTTTCGTCCACTTCATAGATGATTACTATCGGCGCAGTCTTTACTTTTCACTTTCTGCCATCTGACGACAGAAGGTCTCGTGACGGCGGTTGACATACCAGGCAATCAGTCCCATGCCTACGATTTCCCAGACGAAGTTCATCACGGGAACATCCAGCAGACAGAACAGGAACAGCCACGCAGAACGGAAGTTGAAGGTCAGCAGTCCGTTCCACTTGATGATGGGCAGCGAATGCTGGCGGAACTCCTCGCGCACCTCCTGCGGGATGTTGTCGTAACTGCCGTATTTCTCTTTCAGGACAGCGAGCAGGCGCTGGAACTCAGGAGTCTTCTTCTCCTGTTTCTTCGTATAGTCGATATACGATTTCTGGAAGTAGCGCTCCACCCACGGCGTCTCCTCCGTCATCTGGTCGTAGATTTCCTGCTGGCGCTTGGAGTTATCCAGTTCCGCACCCTTCTCGCCTTTCAGGAAGAAGAGGTGCACCTGGATGTAGTAGTCGGCCAGACGCTGCTGACCAGCCAGTCCTGCTACACCAGAGATAATGCCCAGAATATAGACCACGATGGTGGCAATGATGACGTTCTCCGGAGTGTCCTCTATCCCCAGCCATCCGAACTCAAGGTCGTGATGCACGTAGAAACGGTAAACCAGCGCATGATAGATGGGTACGAACCAGGTGAAGCCTGCCACACCGTCGAGGATACGTCCCAGTCGGCTCTTCTTGCCTGTCATGCGGGCCAGCTGTCCGTCCGTGCAGTCGAAGATGTCAGCCAGACACAGCAGCAGGATGGCAATGATGTTCATCCAGAGTCCCTGTGTGCCCTCGTAATAGAAGCAGCCGCAGGCAAAGAAGAAAGCACTTCCTGCTCCGATAATCATCGAAAGGATGGTGACTGTATTGGGATGTATGTCGAATTTGGCAAAGAGTACTGCCCACCAATAGCAGAACGGGCGCACTACATGCAAGTCGAGCCAGTCTTCTGTCTCGGCTGATTTCAAAGTTTGGGAAACCTTTTCGTTCATGTTTTTCTCCTATTTAATAAATTCAGCGTGCAAAGGTAGTGCAAATCGAGCGAAATACAAAATAAATTAATATTTATTTTTATTTACTTTACCTCGCTTCGCGAACAGTGACCGTTGGTTCCGAGATGCAGCCTACTTTCGGCGAAGCCAAAGTACAAAGAAGTGAGAAGTTAGCCAAATTTCCATAGTTTATTTGGGATAATTTAAGGTTCAAAAGTTTCGTTGTAACTAGAAAAGTTATGTTCACGGTCCTTAAACATAAGTTCAAGGGCTGTGTACATATGTTCAAGGGCGTTAAACATAAGTTTACGGTGCGTAAACATAAAAAATATCACGTCCTCCTCACATTTTTCTCTCGTCTTTCTCACATTCTTCTCATATCTTCCTCATACTTTTCTCATGCTCTAAAGGTATGAGAAACGATAGAGAAACCATAGAGAAAGGATAGAGTATCCTATGAGATGCCTATGAGATGCCTATGAGCAACCTATGAGCAAGCTATGAGCAAGGTATGAGTATTTTAAAACAAAAAACTAGTCATAGATTTGCAATTATCAGAAATAATCTTTATCTTTGCGATTGAAAAGAACAAAACGTATAATCTAAAAACTGAAGAGCCTATGGGCTGAGATAACATATACGGACATATAGGATGAACATCCACTTTTAGATTCTTGTTTCTGAAAATCTCCTAATTCAAGAAACCATCAAGAACTGAAGTTGATAGTTCACGCCGTCGGCGTGGACATTTACTCGTTTAAGATGCTTAGGTGTTGGGAGATACCTCAGAAACGTAGACGAAGTAAATTGTCCACGTTTTCTTTTTGTACTTACAATCAAAATAACTAAAACTATATGATCATGAAGAAACTATTACTCATATTAGTAACGATATTGCTGCCGATGGTAGCTAGTGCCCACGACATTGAAGTTCAGAATGCCGATGGTGTTACCATTTATTACAACTACACTAATAATGGTACGGAACTGGAGGTTACTTTCCGTGGTAGCAGTTATAATGATTATACAAACGAATATCAAGGCAATGTCGCTATACCTGAAGAAGTAACCTATATGAACAGAACCCGTAAGGTGACGAGCATTGGAGATAGAGCGTTCTATGATTGCCCTCGCCTTACCTCAGTCACCATCCCCAACAGTGTGACGAGCATTGGAAGTTATGCGTTCGCTAGTTGCAAAGGCCTTACCTCCGTCACCATCGGCAACAGTGTGACGAGCATTGGAGGTTATGCGTTCGCTAGTTGCTATGGCCTTACCTCTGTCACCATCCCCAATAGTGTGACGAGCATTGGAGAGGGTACGTTCACAGGCTGCTATGGCCTTACCTCTGTCACCATCCCCAATAGTGTGACGAGCATTGGAGGTAGTGCGTTCCGTAATTGCTCTGGCCTCACCTCCGTCACCATCGGCAATAGTGTGACGAGCATTGGAACTGAAGCGTTCTATGGTTGCTCAGGCCTTAAAAAAGTAATCGTAAAAGATATAGCAGCATGGTGCGGAATCAAGTTCGATAGGTCTAACTCTAATCCTTTAACTTATGCCAAACATTTGTATAGTGACGAGGATACAGAAATCACAAATCTAATTATCCCCAATAGCGTAACGAGCATTGGAAGTTATGCGTTCAATGATTGCAGTGGCCTTACCTCCGTCACCATCGGCAATAGTGTGACGAGCATTGGAAATTGGGCGTTCGGTGGAGTCGATATTCCTACTATCATTTCTTTGATAGAGAATCCGTTTACGATAACAGGAAAGACATCGGGTTCTAGAACTTTCTCTCAAAACACATTCAATAATGCAACGCTATATGTTCCGAAGGGTACTATCGATAAGTACAAGGCTACGGAGGGTTGGAAGGACTTCTTATTTATTGAGGAAGGAACAGGTGGTGGTGGTACCACACCTGAGAAGTGTGCCACACCTGTCATCAGCTATAAAGACGGCAAACTGTCGTTTTCTTGCGACACTGAGGGTGTTGAATACGTGACGAATGTAGAATGTCTGGATAACAAGACGTTCACAGGAAATGAGATTCAGCTGAGTGGAAAGTATAGGGTCAGCGTCTATGCTACGAAGGCTGGCTTCGACAACTCGGATGTAGCAACGGAAGAAATTGAAGTTCTGGGCATGAAGGGTGATATCAATAGTGATGGTGAAGTGAATGTGACAGATATCGTCACATTAGTCAACATCATTATGTCTGGCGATAGTCAATAAAGCTTGATTTGGATAAAATTACACTGGTACACAAGTTTGTGGACCACAAATTTGTGTACTTCGAAGGTACTCCCGTTCGAAAAAACTCAAGATTCTCTTGGTTTTTTGCTCACTTATTCGTACCTTTGACCTAAAGGTCGAAGACAGGCTGCACTTCAAAAAAACTCAAATAAATTTGGTTTTTTGTTCAGTTTGCACTATCTTTGCACGCTCAAAACGACAATATTTAATAAATAAGGTATAAAAGAGATGAATATTTCATTTGAAGCTCCTGACAAGATTAATGGCTTGATGACCATTACACTGGAGAAAGAAGACTATCAGGCAGAAGTCGAGAAGACTCTGAAAGACTATCGTAAGCGTGCTAACGTGCCTGGATTCCGTCCTGGTCAGACTCCTATGGGACTGATCAAGCGTCAGTATGGTGCCGCTGTGAAGGTGGACGTAGTGAATAAGATGCTGGGTGAGAAACTCTACGAGTATGTTCGTGAGAACAAGATTCAGATGCTGGGTGAGCCATTGCCCAGCGACCAGCAGAAGCCGCTGAACTTCGAGGGCGAGGAGCCTCTGGAGTTTAAGTTCGACATTGCTGTGGCTCCTGAGTTCAAGGCAGCCCTCTCTGGCAAGGATAAGATCGACTACTATAACATCACTGTTGATGATAAGCTCATCGATCAGCAGGTGGAGATGTATCAGAGCCGTGCCGGACAGTATGAGAAGGTGGAGCAGTTTGATGCTGAGCAGCGCGACATGCTGAAGGGCGACCTGCGTGAGGTGAACGGCAGCATTGAGGTTGCTGACGCCGTACTGATGCCTCAGTATATGAAGGTGGAAGACCAGAAGAAACTCTTCGAGGGTGCCAAGCTGGGTGACATCATCACTTGGAATCCCCGTAAGGCTTATCCGGAGAGCGACGTCGAGGTGTCTTCGCTGCTGAAGATTCAGAAGGAGGACGTGAAGGATCACGAGGGCGACTTCACCTATCAGATTACGGAGATCAGCCGCTTCGTGAAGGCTGAGGTGAACCAGGCGCTGTTCGACCAGACCTTCGGTGAGGGTACTGTGAAGGACGAGAAGGAATTCCGTCAGAAGATCAGTGATATCATCAGCCAGCAGTTCAAGGCTGACAGCGACTATAAGTTCCTGCAGGATGTCCGCAGCCACATGGAGAAGAAGGTTGGCAAACTGGAGTTCCCAGAGGCTATCCTGAAGCGTGTGATGCTGAACAACAACAAGGACAAGGGTGCTGAGTTTGTGGAGAAGAACTTCGAGGCCAGCATCAAGGAACTTGGCTGGCACCTGATCAAGGAGCAGCTGGTGGCAGCTCAGGAGATCAAGGTGGAAGAGGACGATCTGAAGAACGTCGCCAAGGAAGCCGCCCGTGCCCAGTTTGCCCAGTATGGTATGTCGAATGTTCCCGATGAGTATCTGGAGAACTATGCTGCTGAGATGCTGAAGAAGCGTGAGAACGTGGACGGACTGGTTGACCGCGCCGTTGACGTGAAGCTGACTGCCGCCCTGAAGGGTGTTGTCAAACTCAACGAGAAAGACATCACGCTGGAGGACTTCCAGAAGATGCTTCAGGAGAAGTAAAAAGATAAAAAAGCAAAAGGGCAAAAGGATTTATAATTCTTTAACCAAAAAAAGAGTCGGAATGCTTTGTGTTCCGACTTTTTTTCGTAATTTTGTATTTCCGTAGTCCTTGGGGCTACGTTGCATCCCTCCTTTGGCGGGAATGCTTAAATTGCTAAATTGAATAAGAATGATGAACAACGATTTTAGAAAATATGCTACCAAGCATTTAGGAATTAACGGCCTCGTACTCGACGAGGTAATGAGTGCACAGTCACAGTATCTGAACCCCTATATCCTGGAGGAGCGTCAGTTGAATGTGACCCAGATGGACGTATTCTCACGCTTGATGATGGATCGCATCATCTTCCTGGGAACACAGATTGACGACTATACCGCCAACACGCTGCAGGCGCAGTTGCTGTATCTCGACTCTGTGGACAGCGGTAAGGATATCTCCATCTACCTGAACTCTCCTGGCGGTAGTGTGACGGCAGGATTGGGTATTTATGACACCATGCAGTTTATCTCCAGCGACGTAGCTACCATCTGTACAGGTATGGCTGCCTCGATGGCTGCTGTCCTGCTGGTGGCAGGTAAGGAGGGTAAGCGTTCTGCACTGCCCCACAGTCGTGTGATGATCCATCAGCCGTTGGGCGGTGTGCAGGGTCAGGCCAGCGACATCGAGATTGAGGCCAAGGAGATTATGAAGTTCAAGAAGGAGCTCTATACGATTATCTCCGAGCATTCGCACACCCCTTATGACAAGGTGTGGAACGACTCTGACCGCAACTACTGGATGACGGCAGAGGAGGCAAAGGAATATGGTATGATTGATCAGGTTTTGGTGAGGAAGTAATGGTAAAGGTATGTAGTTTCTGCGGAAGGTCTGACAAGGAGGTGAAACTGCTCATCACTGGTCTGAACGGCAATATCTGTAATGAATGTGCTGCTCAGGCCTATGAAATCTGCAAGGTAAACGGCTTTGGCCCGGAAGGCAAGAAAAAGCCTGCGGGTGCTCCAGACCTAAAGAAGATTCCCAAGCCCAAAGAAATCAAGGACTATCTGGACCAGTATGTCATCGGACAGGATGAGGCCAAGCGTTTCCTCGCCGTTGCCGTCTATAACCACTATAAGCGACTGCAGCAACCCGTTGACAAGAATGGGGTGGAGATAGAGAAGAGCAACATCATCATGGTGGGTTCTACAGGAACAGGAAAGACCCTGCTAGCCCGTACCATCGCCAAGTTGCTGGACGTTCCGTTTACCATCGTCGATGCAACAGTACTCACAGAGGCGGGTTATGTAGGCGAGGATGTGGAGAGTATCCTCTCCCGTCTGTTACAGGTAGCTGACTATAAGTTAGAGGCAGCCCAGCGGGGTATCGTCTTCATTGACGAGATTGACAAGATAGCCCGTAAGAGCGACAACCCCAGCATTACCCGTGATGTGAGCGGCGAGGGTGTTCAGCAGGGATTGCTGAAGCTGTTGGAGGGTACCATCGTGAATGTTCCTCCCAAGGGCGGTCGTAAGCATCCTGATCAGGACTATATCCATGTGGATACGAGGAATATCCTGTTTATCTGCGGTGGTGCCTTCGATGGTATCGAACGTAAGATAGCCCAGCGTCTGAATACCCATGTGGTGGGTTATAACTCCGTACAGAACGTGCGTAAGATAGACAAGGGCGACTTGATGAAATATGTGTTGCCGCAGGATTTGAAGTCGTATGGTCTGATTCCCGAGATCATCGGTCGTCTGCCTGTGCTGACTTATTTGAATCCCTTGGATCGTGCGGCTTTGGAGAGAATACTGATAGAGCCCAAGAACTCTATCATCAAGCAATATGAGAAACTGTTTGAGATGGATAGGATCAAGTTGACGTTTACGCCGGAAGCGCTGAAACTCATCGTCGACAAGGCAGTGGAATATAAATTAGGTGCCCGCGGACTCCGTTCGATTGTAGAGACAATCATGATGGACGCGATGTTCGAGGTACCCTCGAAACGAACTAAATCCTTTGAAGTGACAGCAGAGTATGCCCAGCAGCAGCTCGATAAGTCACACTTACAATGAAAAGTGAAAAGAAGCCTATGGCAAATAAGAAAGTGAATCTAACAGCGGCCCTGAAGAAATATTTCGGTTTCGACAAGTTTAAAGGGGATCAGGAAGCTATCGTGCAGAACGTACTGGATGGCAGGAATACTTTTGTACTGATGCCTACCGGTGGTGGCAAGTCGCTCTGCTACCAGTTGCCGTCATTATTGATGGACGGAACGGCGATTGTCATCTCTCCGTTGATTGCCCTGATGAAAAACCAGGTGGATGTCATCAGTTCGATGAGTGAGGAGGGTACTGCCCATTATCTGAACTCGTCGCTTAACAAGGCGGCTATTGACCAGGTTAAAGCGGATATCATGGAGGGTAAGACAAAGCTGTTGTATGTGGCTCCGGAGTCGCTGACCAAAGAGGATAACGTGGAATTCCTGAAACAGGCGAAAATATCTTTCTATGCCATTGATGAGGCGCATTGTATCTCGGAGTGGGGACATGACTTCCGTCCGGAATATCGTCGTATCCGTCCGATTATCAACGAGATAGGCGATGCTCCGATAATCGCTCTGACAGCGACTGCCACAGATAAGGTCCGTACGGATATCAAGAAGAACCTGGGCATTTTGGATGCCGATGAGTTCAAGAGCTCGTTCAATCGTCCGAATCTGTATTACGAAGTGCGTTCGAAGACGAAGGATGTTGACAAGGATATCATCAAGTTCATCAAGCAGCATCCAGGCAAGAGCGGTATCATCTATTGTCTCTCCCGCAAGAAAGTGGAGGAACTGGCAGAGATTCTGCGTGCCAACGACATCAAGGCGCAGGCATACCATGCGGGATTGGAGTCCGCCCTTCGTTCGCAGACACAGGATGACTTCCTTATGGAGAAAATAGATGTCATTGTGGCTACGATAGCCTTTGGTATGGGTATCGACAAGCCGGATGTGCGCTTCGTCATTCACTATGACATTCCCAAGTCACTGGAAGGTTATTACCAGGAGACGGGACGTGCAGGTCGTGATGGTGGAGAGGGAATGTGTATCACGTTCTACTCCAATAAGGACTTGCAGAAACTCGACAAGTTCATGGAAGGCAAACCTGTTGCCGAGCAGGATATTGGTCGGCAGCTCTTGCAGGAGACGGCTGCTTATGCAGAAACCTCTGTCTGTCGCCGTAAGATGCTGTTGCACTATTTTGGAGAAGTTTATGAGCAGGATAATTGTCACAACTGCGACAACTGTCTGCACCCCAAGACGAAGATAGAGGCAAAGGATCAGCTGGTTATCGTGCTGAATACCGTGATTGCCGTCAAGGAGAATTTCCGTTCCGACTATATCATTGACTTTATCATGGGTCGTGAGACAGAGGAGATCATTGCCCATAAGCACCAGGATCATGAACTTTTCGGTGCAGGAGAAGATGAGGACGACAAACTGTGGAATCCTGTCATCCGTCAGGCATTGATTGCTGGTTACCTAAAGAAGGATGTAGAAAACTACGGTTTGTTGAAGATTACCTCTGCTGGTAAGAAATTCCTCAAGAAGCCTGAATCCTTCATGATTGTGGAAGATACGGAGTTTAACGATGACTATGAGGGAGCTCCTGAACAGGAAGGCGGTACCAGTGCCCTGGATCCAACCCTGAATGCTATGTTGAAAGACTTGCGTAAGAAAGTGTCGAAGAAGCTGGATCGTCCTCCTTATGTCATCTTCCAGGATGTGTCTCTGGAGCAGATGGCGACAGACTATCCTGTCAATCTGGAGGAATTGAAGAACATCCAGGGGGTGGGAGAGGGTAAGGTGAAACAGCCTTATGCCCAAGAGTTTGTTGATCTCATCAAACGCTATTGCGAGGAGAACGACATCACTCGTCAGGCTGACCTGCGAGTACGTACCGTTGCCAAGAAATCGATGCTCAAGGTGAAGATTATCCAGGGTATAGACCGCCAGGTGGCTCTTGACGATATTGCCAATGCGCAGGGCTTGGAGTTCGAGGAACTTTTGGATGAGGTGGAGGCTATCGTCTATAGCGGTACTAAACTGAATATTGACTATTTCCTCGATGAGGTGATGGACGAGGATCATATAGACGACATCTACGATTATTTCTCGGAAAGTGACACCGATTCACTGGAAGCAGCCATTGAGGAGCTGGGTAATGAATGTTCGGAAGACGAGATTCGTCTGGTGCGTATTAAGTTTATCTCGGAAATGGCGAACTGATGATTCGCGTTAAATCGTATTAATAATAAGGTGAAACGCTTGTCATATCGGAAAAAATGAGTAATTTTGCACGCAATAAAATTTAAAGGAGCTTTTTTATGTCATCATTTATTGCAGACAAGATTGTCATGGACGGCTTGACTTTTGACGACGTCCTGTTGATTCCCGCTTATTCGGAAGTACTGCCAAAGACAGTAGAGTTGCAAACCAAGTTCTCGCGTCATATTCAGTTGAATGTGCCGTTTGTAACAGCAGCTATGGATACAGTAACGGAGAGCCAGATGGCAATAGCCATTGCCCGTGAAGGTGGTATTGGTGTGATCCACAAGAATATGTCTATCGAGAATCAGGCTCGTGAGGTGGCTATCGTCAAGCGTGCCGAGAACGGTATGATCTATGACCCAGTGACTATTCCTCTAGGCTCTACGGTAGCTCAGGCGTTGGATATTATGGCCGAGTATCATATTGGAGGTATTCCCGTAGTTGACAATGAGAAACATCTGAGGGGTATTGTGACGAATCGTGACCTGCGTTTCGAGCGCCGTCTGGATCGCCCCATCGAGGAAATCATGTCGAAGGACAATCTCGTGACGACTCATCAGCAGACGGACTTGACTGCTGCTGCCCAGATCCTGCAGGAGAATAAAATCGAGAAACTTCCTGTTGTTGACAAAGATAATCGTCTGATTGGCTTGATTACCTATAAGGATATCACCAAGGCAAAAGACAAACCAATGGCATGTAAGGACGATAAGGGTCGTCTTCGTGTGGCTGCAGGCGTCGGTGTTACTGTTGACACCTTGGAGCGTATGCAGGCATTGGTAAATGCTGGTGCTGATGCTATCGTCATTGATACCGCTCATGGTCATTCCAAGGGCGTGATAGAGAAATTACGTGAGGCAAAAGCCTCATTCCCCAATATCGATATCGTTGTTGGTAATATCGCAACAGGTGATGCTGCCAGGATGTTGGTGGAGAACGGTGCTGATGCCGTGAAGGTAGGTATTGGTCCGGGTTCTATCTGTACCACTCGTGTGGTAGCAGGTGTGGGCGTTCCTCAGTTGAGTGCCGTCTATGATGTCTATCAGGCATTGCAGGGTACAGGTGTTCCCTTGATTGCCGATGGTGGCTTGCGCTATTCTGGTGACATTGTTAAGGCTCTTGCCGCTGGTGGCTCCTGTGTGATGGTCGGCTCGTTGGTCGCTGGTACAGAAGAAAGTCCTGGTGATACCATTATCTATAACGGACGTAAGTTCAAGAGCTATCGTGGTATGGGCTCTCTGGAGGCGATGGAGCATGGTTCGAAGGACCGTTATTTCCAGGCAGATACCAAGGATACGAAGAAACTTGTCCCAGAGGGAATTGCAGGGCGGGTTCCATACAAAGGAACTGTTCAGGAGGTCATCTATCAGATGGTTGGTGGACTCCGTTCTGGTATGGGTTATTGTGGTGCCGCTACTATTGAACAGTTGCATAACGCTAAGTTTACACGTATCACAAATGCTGGTGTGAACGAGAGTCATCCTCACGACATCACGATTACCAGTGAGGCTCCGAACTATTCACGTCCTAACGATTAAGATGAAGTCCCGACTGATGCTCGTCTTCCTGTTGCTTGCTCCGCTGACGGTTCAGGCAGCTGATGATCCGACATTGTTTACCGTTGGCGATATGCAGGTGACGCGTTCGGAGTTCGAGCAGTCGTATTTAAAACATTGTACAACCAGTCGGGCACATCGTTTGAGTGTGGCAGACTATTTGGAGTCGTATATTGTCTATAAGTTGAGGGTGAAGGCGGCTCTTGATGCACATCTTGATGCCACCAGCTCCTTCAAGAGCGAGTATGCACAATGTCTGTCAGAAATGCCGAAGCAGTCGTCGCCTTCTTCTTTCAGTTCTTCCTCGGTATCCTCGTACCAAGTTCAGGAAGCGTATGAGAAGATGAAGAGACGAGTAGGGGCAGACGGACAGGTTTGTATTGCACAGATTCTAATCCGTGTTCCCCAAAAAGCACGTCCTGATGAGCAGCGACAGGCACAGCAACAGATAGAGGCTGTCTACCGTGAAATACAGAATGGGGCAGATTTTGAACAGTTGGCCCGTCGTTATTCCCAAGAGCAGATTCCTGCCTCGGAAGTTACCACAAAATGGTATACTCGCGGGCAGATGCTGCAGGAAGTAGAGAATGTCGCATTTGGTATGAAAAGGGGGGAGGCCTGCCGTCCTTTCCTTTCTACGATAGGGTACCATATACTGATGCTAAAAGACCGTAAGGGAGTGGATTCATATCAGGAGATGGAAAAGGTTCTCTCTTCTGATATCGCACAACGACAGCTACAGCGTCAAGTAGATACGAAACCAATCCATGGAGAAGTCGTGGAGACAGTCTCCGACAGACAGGAGGAACCCTATGGGATTCCTACTGATGCCTTGCAGAGAGAGTATTACGAAGGCCTCCTCTTGTTTGAGCAGAACAAACACTCGGTGGGAAAGCAGGCTGCTGAAGATGAGCAGGCACTGGCCTATTTCTTTAAGAAGAACAAGAAGAAATACAGGCGCAAGGGTTTCAAGCCGAAAGATTATACGGAGGTGAGGGAACTTGTTGTTGCTGATTTGCAGGAGGAAATGAATAAACACTGGATAGCCGACTTACGGAAAATCTATCCGGTGAATGTGGATAAGAAAGTATTAAGGACAGTAAATAATCACCTTTAAGAATGAAGATACGAAGCATTATAGCAATCATCTCGTGTTTGGCTGTCTTGCCTATGGAGGCAAAGACTGTCAATGACAGTACTAATGTTCAGAGTGTTGTCGATGAAGTCATTTGGGTAGTTGGCGATGAGGCTATCCTGAAATCTGATGTGGAGGCAATGCGTCTACAGGCACAACAAGAGGGCGTTCGCTGGAAAGGCGATCCTGATTGTGCTATTCCCGAGCAGATTGCCGTTCAGAAACTCTATCTGCATCAGGCTGCTATTGATAGTATTGAGGTGACGGAAGCTGAGATTTCCGCAGGTATTGAACAACAGATAGAGTATATGATCTCTGTCATCGGTTCCCGTGAGAAACTGGAGGAGTATCATAAGAAGAATATGTCACAGATTCGTAGTGAGCTCCGCGAGACATTCCGTGATCGTCAGTTGATTCAGGGAATGCAGCGCCAGCTGGTGAAGGATGTCACCGCGACACCTTCTGATGTTCGCCGTTATTTCGCTGACCTCCCCCAAGACAGCCTTCCTTTTGTTCCTACGGAGGTGGAGGTACAGATAATCTCCCAGACTCCTAAGGTGGATCAGGAGGAGATCAACCGGGTGAAGGAGGAACTGCGCGACTATACTGACCGTGTGAATAAGGGAGAGACTACTTTCCAGACCTTGGCACGTATGTATTCTGAAGACCCGGGAACGGCCCGTCGTGGTGGTGAACTGGGCTATACGGGACGTGGAACACTCGATCCGGCATTCGCCAATGTCGCCTTTAACCTGACAGACCCTAAGAAGATCTCTAAGATAGTAGAGTCTGAATTCGGATTCCATATCATCCAGTTGATAGACAAACGAGGTGATAAGGTGAATGTCCGTCATATTCTCCGTAAACCAATCGTCAGCCAGGAGGCTATTGACAAGTCGTTGGCTCGTTTGGATTCTATCCGTACGGATATCGTGGATGGTAAGTTTACTTTTGAGGCTGGTGCATCTGTGATCTCTGACGACAAGAATACCCGAAATAACAATGGTTTGATGGTCAATGTCATTGAAGAAGGTCGTCAACGCACCTCTCGCTTCCAGTTGCAAGACCTCCCTTCGGAAGTGGCACGTGCCGTGGATACCTTGAAGGTGGGAGAAATCTCTGCACCGTTCCAGATGATTAACGAACGGGGTAAGACGATGTGCGTCATCGCTAAGTTGAAGAGTCGTACGGAAGGTCATAAGGCTACCATCACGGAAGACTTCCAGGTGATGAAGGAAGTTGTTGTCAATAAGCGTCGTCAGGAGAAGTTACATGAGTGGGTTGTCAATAAGATTAAGTCAACCTATGTCCGCGTCAACGACCGTTACAAGGATTGCGAATTCGAATATCAGGGTTGGATTAAATGAGACTCCGGACTGTAGCATTCATGCTGCTGTGCCTTTTCGGGTTGAGTCTCGTCTGGGCGATGCAGCCTACCCGCAAGCGCAACACCCCAAGCAAGCGGACGGAAGACAAACGTGTCTATCTGGTTCATTCTGACCAGTTGAGATACGACCAGTATCGGAATGGGGATGCCCAGATACTGACAGGTAATGTGCATTTCCGCCACATGGGTGCCAACCTTTACTGTGATAGTGCTAATTTCTTTCAGCAGACAAACTCCTTTGAGGCATTCGGGCATGTGAAGATGTTGCAGGGTGACACCTTGAAACTCTTCAGCGACTATGCCTATTATGACGGCAATGCCCAAATAGCTCAGGCGCGTTATAATGTCATTTTGAAACATCGTCAGTCTACGTTGTATACAGACAGCCTGGATTATGACAGACTGTATAACTTCGGTAATTTTTTTGAAGGAGGTAAGCTGGTGGACGGAAGTTCTACGCTGACGAGTGACTGGGGCGAATATCATACGGATACCAAGATGGCGATGTTCTATTATGATGTTCGTCTTCGTGACAAGAATTTCTACCTGACTACGGATTCTTTGTATTATGATACCCAGACCTCCCGCGCTCATATCGTCGGACCGTCGAATATTACTTCTGGTTCCAGTCATATCTATAGTGAGGATGGCTATTACAACACGAAGACGGAGTATTCAGAACTGTTCGGCCGCTCTGTGGTGAAAGATCAGGGACGGACGATTGTGGGCGACAGTGTCTATCATGACAGCAAGAATGGGACGAGTCATGCCTATTGGAATGTTGTCTATACAGACTCTACGAATAAGAATGGACTGACGGCTGACTATTGTGAGTACAATGACTCTACAGGCTATGCTATGGCCACGAATCGGGCGGTAGCTATGGAGTATTCCCAGAAGGATACCCTGTATATGCATGCTGACACTTTTAAACTCTTTACATTTAATATCAATACCGACTCCGTCTACCGTAAGGTCCATGCTTATAATAAGGTTCGCGCGTATCGCGTGGATGTTCAGGCAGTGTGTGATTCTTTGGTTTACAACTCGAAAGACTCTTGTATGACGATGTACCGGGACCCTATTGTATGGAACGGTAGGCAGCAGCTGTTTGGTGAGGAGATTCGGGTCTATATGAAGGACTCTACTATCGATCGGGCGCATGTCGTGGGACAGGCTTTCTCTACGGAACAGATGCCGGATACAATCCATTTCAACCAGGTGTCGTCGAACGAGATGTTTGCTTTTTTTGAAAAAGGGGAAATTTATGAGACGGATGCAAAAGGTAATGTGCTGATTGTCTATTATCCCATTGATGAATCAGACAGCTCCATGATAGGTCTGAACTATACGGAGACTCCGTTGATGAAGATGTATCTGGAGAATCGAAAGATGAAAAAAATCTGGATGGAGAAGCCGACAGGTACCCTCTATCCGATGACCCAAATTCCTCCTGTGAAGTATTTCCTGCCTCGTTATGCGTGGTTTGACTATATCCGTCCTCTGAATAAGGAAGATATCTTTAATTGGCGTCCTAAGAAAGCTGGGCAGGAACTAAAGGAAATCAAGCGAAGGGAGGCTCCAAAACAGAAACTGAACAGGAAAGGAGGACAGTCTGATGAGTGATGTAATACAGCTATTGCCAGATTCCGTTGCTAATCAGATAGCTGCTGGTGAGGTAATACAGCGTCCTGCCTCTGTGATTAAGGAACTGGTAGAGAATGCCGTTGATGCAGGTGCGCATACCGTTCGTGTACTTGTAGTTGATGCTGGTAGGACTTCTATTCAGGTGATAGACGATGGTAAAGGCATGTCGGAAACGGATGCCCGACTGGCTTTTGAGCGTCATGCTACCTCTAAAATCCGAAAGGCAGATGACCTATTTGCCTTAACCACAATGGGCTTTCGTGGCGAAGCACTGCCTTCCATTGCTGCTGTGTCGCAAGTGGAGTTGCGTACCAGAATGGCAGACAATGAGTTGGGAACCTGTTTGCGTCTTTCTGGATCGAAAGTGGAGGGACAGGAAGCCGTTGGATGTCCTGTCGGTAGTAATTTCAAGGTCGAGAACCTTTTTTTCAACGTTCCTGCCCGTCGTAAGTTCTTGAAGACGAATGCCACGGAACTGAATAATATCCTGACGGCTTTTGAACGTATAGTTTTGGTCTATCCCGACATCAGTTTCTCTCTCCATAGCAACGGACAGGAATTGCTGAACCTAAAAGGAGGATCACTACGCCAGCGCATAGCCGATGTATTTGGTAAGCGTTTTACCCAGGATCTATTGGAAGTGAAGGTGGAGACAGCTATCTGTAAGATCTCTGGATTTGTGGGGAAGCCGGAGTCTGCAAAGAAAAAGGGGACACATGACTATTTTTTCGTGAATGGCCGTTTCATGAAACATGCCTATTTTCATAAGGCAGTGATGCAGGCTTTCGACCGATTGGTTCCAGTGGGTATGCAAGTCCCGTATTTCATCTATTTCGAAGTGGCGCCTTCTGATATTGATGTGAATATTCATCCTACGAAGACGGAGATAAAGTTTGAGAACGAACAAGCTATCTGGCAGATTCTCATGGCGGCGGTCAAGGATGCTATTGGCAAGTTCAGTGAGATCCCGCAGATAGACTTCGATACGGAGGGGCGTCCTGATATCCCTGTGTATGACCCTGTACAGCCGCAGGCAGTACAGCCGATTCCGACCTACAATCCAACTTACAACCCCTTCAAACAGCAGCGTCCAGCGCAAACCAAAAAGGTGGTGGAAGGATGGGAACAACTTTATGAGCAGTTGCCAGAACAACAACCTGTGGAAGTAGCCGTGTTTGAGGCGGAGGAGAAATCTCCGATACATTATCAATACAAGGGACGCTATATCATGACAGCAGTCAAGTCTGGTCTGATGATTATTGATCAGTATCGGGCTGATGTACGGATTCGATATGAGAAATATTTATCCCAAATGGAGTCACAAACGGGAAGTAGTCAACGGATTCTCTTTCCGGAGGTAGTACAGTTTCCTCCCTCCGATGCTGTAGTTTTGGAGAAGATCATTCCAGAACTGCATAGGATGGGGTTCGATCTGACTGACCTCGGACAATATAGTTATGGTATCCACGCCATACCAGCCGGACTGGATGGACTGAATTATGTACAACTGATACAGGAGATGGTTCATGATACTATAGAGAAGGGTATGGGTAATCTTCAGGAGATTCATGCCTCCTTGGCCTTGAGTCTAGCCCGCCATGCTGCCATTCCTCTGGGACAGGTACTGAGTAATGAAGAGATGGAGAATGTTGTCAACGAACTCTTTGCCTGTTCGAATGTGAACTATACTCCTGACGGGAAAGCCATACTTTGTATCCTGCCTCAAAAAGATATAGAACATTTATTAGGATGAATTTACCTTTTTTATGTCTTTTGGGGGGTCAAAAAGTGATAAAAGACAAATTTTTTACTAAAAAAGTGCAATTTTTTGCGAAAAAAGTTTGTAGATTCAAAATAAATGTTTACTTTTGCACAATAATTGATAAAAGTGTATAACAATTTTACATTAATATTTAGTATAGGTATGAAAAAGTTATTAATGGTACTGGCTTTTGCCAGTGTTTCTGTTGCCTCAATGGCACAGGATGCTGTACCCACTGAGAAGTACAGTGTTTCTACTAATTCTTTCTGGAGCAACTGGTTTGTTCAGGCTAACGTTGTTGGAACTTCTTTCTGGGGAAGCCAGGAGAATTCTGGTGTCAAGTTTGACAAGTTGTTCAAGGGCTATCGCACCAACCTCGGTTTCTCTGTAGCCGTTGGTAAGTGGTTCACTCCTGGTCTGGGACTTCGTACAAAGTTCACAGGTATTTGGGGCCGCTCAGTGATTTCTGAAGACAAGAAGATCAATGCTAGCAAGTATTGGGTGTTGAATGAGCAGGTTCTGTTCAACCTCAGCAACATGATTTGCGGTTACAACGAGAACCGTGTTTGGAACTTCATTCCTTATGTTGGTGCTGGTGTAGGTCGTAACATGAGCTACAACACTTACTCAATGGATCTGAATGCTGGTATCTTGAATACTTTCCGTCTGAGCCGCAAGGTCGCTGTCAACCTCGACATCAACTACGGTCTGTTTGATCCCCGTTTCGATGGTTTCAACTACCACTTTGCTAAGAAGAACTCTTTCAAGAACATGGATCGTACCATCAATGTTGAAGTTGGTTTGACTTACAACCTCGGTAAGGCTACATGGAACAAGACTCCGGACGTAGAGGCAATCAAGGCTCTCTCTCAGGGTCAGATCGACGCTCTGAACGCTCAGCTTGCTGACGCTAACGCAGAGAATGCTCGCCTGAACAACCTGATTAAGAACCACAAGTGCCCAGAGACTAAGGCTGGTGGTGAGAAGATCGTGAAGGAAGTTGTTTCTGCACCTGTATCTGTATTCTTCAACCTTGGTAAGGCTAAGATCGCTTCTCAGAAGGATCTGCAGAACGTACAGGCTATCGCTGACGCTGCTAAGGCTAACAACGCTAAGATTGTTGTAACTGGTTATGCTGACAGCAAGACTGGTAATGCAAACATCAACCAGAGCCTGTCTCAGAAGCGTGCAGAGGCTGTTGCTGACGCTCTCGTTAACATGGGTGTTGACCGTGCTAACATCGAGACTTCTGCAGCTGGTGGTGTTGACACTCTGTCTCCAATCAGCTTCAACCGTCGTGCAACTGTTGAGTTGAAGTAATTTAATTCGCAATAAAAAGAAGACCGCAAGACACAAGTTTTGCGGTCTTTTTTTTGTGTTCTCATAATTTATCCTTACCTTTGCATCACACAAAACTATATAAACTTAGACACAAACCAATAAACAATAAGGAAACAATGATTTGGAATGAGAGTGTGGAATGCATGGATCGCGAACAATTGCGAGAAATCCAAAGCATCAGACTGAAAAAGATGGCGGAATATGTATATCATAACACGCCATTCTATCGTAAAAAGTTTCAAGAAATGGGTTTGGAACCAGGCGATATCAAGGACATCGATGATATCGTCAAGTTGCCGTTTACAAATAAGCTGGACTTACGCGACAACTATCCTTTCGGACTGGCTGCCGTGCCTATGTCGCAGATTGTGCGTATTCATGCTTCGAGCGGAACGACAGGAAAACCTGTAGTGGTGCTGTATACCCGCAAGGACTTGTCTATGTGGGCAGAGGCTATTTCTCGTGCTTTTACCGCTTATGGTGCTACGAAAGACGATATCTTTCAGGTGGCCTACGGCTATGGTCTTTTTACAGGTGGCCTGGGTGCTCATGATGGTGCTACGAATATTGGTGCCAGTGTGATTCCTATTTCAAGCGGTAATACACAGAAACAGATGACGCTGATGCACGATTTCGGAACGACCATCCTTTGTTGTACGCCCTCATATGCTATGTTCTTAGGTGAAGCTATGAGAGAGTGCGAATATCCCCGTGATGAGTTCAAACTGAAGGTAGGCGTATTTGGAGCAGAGCCTTGGACAGAGAAGATGCGCCAGAAACTGGAAGAGAGTTTGGGCATTAAGGCTTACGATATCTACGGACTGTCTGAGATTGCTGGTCCTGGCGTAGGCTATGAGTGCGAACACCAGTGTGGCACACACCTGAACGAGGACTATTTCTATCCAGAGATACTCAATCCTGAGACGGGCGAGCCGATGCCTGAGGGCGGATTGGGCGAGTTAACCTTTACGCACCTCACCAAGGAGGGTATGCCATTGCTGCGCTATCGTACTCATGACCTGACAGCGTTGCACTATGAGAAATGTCAGTGTGGACGTACATTTGTCCGTATGGATCGTATCTTGGGCCGTTGCGACGACATGCTGATTATCCGTGGTGTCAATGTGTTCCCATCCCAGATAGAGGATGTCATTTTGAAGTTACCTGAGTACGAGCCCCACTTCTTGTTGACAGTAGATCGCGTAAACAATACGGATACCAGTGAGTTGAAGGTAGAGGTGAAAGAAGAGTACTTCACCGACGACATGGCAACGATGGTGGGCCTGCAGAAAAAATTGGAAGGCGAGCTGCGTAGCGTGATAGGGCTGGGCTTCAAGGTGAAACTGGTAGAGCCAAAAGGCATTGAGCGTTCTACGGGTAAGGCAAAGCGCGTCATTGATAATCGAAAGTTGTAAACTCTAAAACAATCATATTATGTTAGCAAAACAATTATCTGTTTTCCTGGAAAACAAGTCGGGACGTCTCACGGAAGTGACTGACGTGTTGGGTGAGGCAGGCATCAACCTCTCTGCCATGAGTATTGCCGATAATTCTGATTTTGGTATCCTCCGTTGTATTGTCAGCGATCCTGACAAGGCTTACCAAGTGTTGAAGGCAGCCCATTTCGCTGTGAAGATTACGGATGTGATAGGTTTCGTCTGTCCCAATGTCAGCGGTTCGCTGGCTAAGGTGCTCAGGCTGCTTTCTGATGCAGGTGTCTTTATCGAGTATATGTACTCGTTTGCCAATGGCGATGTGGCTACTGTTGTCATCCGTCCTACCGATTTGGAGAGTTGCGACCGCATTCTCACCGAGAAGAAAGTCGAGTTGATGGCAGCGAGTGATTTATATAAATTATAAGGAAAAACAAAAAAAGTGGGGCAAAAGTTTGGCAGATTAAAAAAAATGCCTTACCTTTGCACCCGCTTACAAGAAATAAGGGCGTTTAGCTCAGCTGGTTTAGAGCATCTGCCTTACAAGCAGAGGGTCGGCGGTTCGAATCCGTCAACGCCCACCAAAAGGGTTCCAAAGAGATTTGGGACTCTTTTTTGTTAAATATCAAAAAAACGCTCCTGCGGTAGCAAATTATTCACTTTTCACTTTTCGCTTTTCACTTTTATTTTGTAACTTTGCAGTCCAATTGGGAATATAGCTATATTTTAAGTTTTAAGGTATTAAGAAAGAATAATGGAATTAGATGTGTTGACAGCCATTTCGCCTATTGATGGCCGTTATAGGAACAAAACCGAGCAACTGGCAGAGTATTTTTCTGAGTATGCGTTGATTCGCTACAGGGTACGTGTGGAGATAGAGTACTTCATCACTCTTTGCGAACTGCCGTTGCCGCAATTGGAAGATTTCGACCATAGCCTTTTCGAAACGTTGCGTGACATCTACCGCAACTTCACGGAGGAGAATGCTGCACGTGTGAAGGAAATCGAGAAGACGACCAATCATGACGTGAAGGCAGTGGAGTATTTCATCAAGGAGGAGCTCGACAAGATCGGCGACTTTGAGAAATACAAGGAGTTCATTCATTTCGGACTGACCTCGCAGGACATCAATAACACCAGTGTGCCCCTTTCTGTGAAGGAAGCACTGGAGGAGGTGTATTATCCGATGGTAGAGGAGCTTATTGAGCAGTTGAACGACTATGCCGAGCAGTGGAAGAACGTGCCGATGCTTGCCAAGACTCATGGACAGCCTGCCTCTCCGACCCGTCTGGGTAAGGAGGTAATGGTGTATGTTTATCGTTTGGAGGAACAGCTTCGTGGACTGAAAGACACACCGATTACCGCTAAGTTTGGTGGTGCCACAGGTAATTACAACGCCCACCATGTGGCTTATCCGCAGTATGACTGGCGTGAGTTCGGCAACAAGTTTGTCAGCGAGAAACTTGGGCTGGAGCGTGAGCAGTGGACCACACAGATTTCGAACTACGACTGGTTGGGAGCCATCTTCGATGCCATGCGCCGTATCAATACCATTATCATCGACCTTGACCGCGACTTCTGGATGTACATCTCGATGGAGTACTTCAAGCAGAAAATCAAAGCTGGTGAGGTGGGATCGAGTGCGATGCCCCATAAGGTGAACCCCATCGACTATGAGAACTCAGAGGGTAACTTGGGTATTGCCAATGCCATCCTGCAGTTCTTGGCACAGAAATTGCCTGTCAGTCGTCTGCAGCGTGACCTGACAGACTCGACGGTGCTTCGTAATGTAGGTGTTCCCATGGGACATGCCTTAATAGCTATCCAGAGCACGCTGAAAGGACTCCGTAAACTGATTCTCAATGAAGAGAAGTTGCAGGAAGATCTTGACAATACATGGGCTGTTGTGGCTGAAGCTATCCAGACCATTCTACGCCGTGAGGCTTATCCTCATCCCTATGAGGCGTTGAAGGCGCTCACCCGTACCAACCAGAAAATGACTCCCGAGCTGATTCATGAGTTCATCAGCGGACTCGATGTCAGTGAGGAGGTAAAAGAAGAATTGATGGCTATTACGCCAATGAATTATACAGGTATTTAATTTATTAACAACACAAGCGGGAGCCGTGAGGCTTTCGAACTAAAAAATCAACAAACAACATCATGGAATTAGAGAACGAAAAGAAAGTAGAAGAGCAGTCCGCTGAGCAGCAGAATGCATCAAGCCGTGAGGCTCAGAGCCAGACGGGCGGTTACCAAGGTTACAAAGTAGGACGTTCACCTCGTCCGCGTATTCATCAACAGACACGCCCCTACAACCAGGGAAGTTATAATCGTAATCAGAGTCAAGACGAAGGCGGATTCCGTCCTGAGGGCTTTGGTGCAGGCTTGCAGAGCAGTGCACCGCAGCGTTCTCAGGGTGAATACGGTCAGCCACGCAGTGGTTATCGTCCTCGTTTCAGTTCCAATAATGGCGAGGGAGGCTATCGTCCTCGCAACAATTATCAGCAAGGTGGTGGCTACCAACAGCGTCAGCAGGGTGGTTATCAATCCCGTGGAAACTATCAGCAAGGCAATTATCGCCCCCGCTATAACCAGCAGCCGGAAGGTGAGGAGGGTGGATACCAGTCTCGTCAGCCCCAAGGTGAATATGGTCAGCCCCGTGGTGGTTACCAGCCTCGTGGAAACTACCAACAGGGTGGTTATCAACAGCGCGGTGGTTATCAACAGCGCGGCGGCTATCAGCAGCGTGGCGGTTATGGTCAGCAGCGTGGTGGCTATCAGCAGCGTGGTGGTTATGGTCAACAGCGCGGCGGCTATCAGCAGCGTGGTGGTTATCGTCAGCGTACTGCCGATTATGATCCCAATGCCAAGTATAGCATGAAGAAGCGCATAGAGTATAAGGAGGAGAACTACGATCCCAACGAGCCCATCCGTCTGAATAAGTTCCTGGCTAATGCCGGTGTGTGCAGCCGTCGTGAGGCTGATGATTTCATTCAGGCTGGTGTAGTATCTGTAAACGGTCAGATCGTTACAGAATTGGGTACCAAGGTGCTCCGTACAGACAGCGTACTTTTCCACGATACTCCTGTCACTCCGGAGAAGAAGGTATATGTATTGCTCAATAAACCCAAGGACTATGTGACGACCAGTGATGATCCTCAGCAGCGTAAGACGGTAATGGACCTCGTCAAGGGAGCTTGTCCTGAGCGCATCTATCCTGTAGGTCGTTTGGACCGCAATACCACAGGTGTGCTGCTGTTGACTAACGATGGTGATCTGGCTTCTAAGTTGACACATCCGAAGTTCTTGAAGAAGAAGATATACCACGTATTCCTCGATAAGAATGTGACCGCCCATGACATGCAGCAGATTGCTGAGGGTATCACCCTGGAGGATGGAGAGATTAAGGCAGACGATATCCAGTATGCCGATCCTATTGACAAAAAACAGGTAGGTATTGAGATTCACTCTGGTAAGAACCGTATTGTACGTCGTATCTTCGAGAGCCTGGGTTATAAGGTGACGAAACTCGACCGTGTACAGTTTGCCGGACTGACTAAGAAAAACCTGCGTCGAGGTGACTGGCGTTACCTGACAGAGGAGGAGGTCGATCGTTTAAGAATGGGTGCTTACGAGTAATTGATAATAGACAATGAAAAGAACAAAGATAATTGACGTGCTGAAGAGCACAGAATATGGTAAGGAAGTTTGTGTGAAGGGCTGGGTGCGTACGCACCGCAGTTCGAAAGCTGTTGACTTCATTGCCCTCAACGATGGTTCTACCATCAAGAATGTGCAGATTGTTGTTGATCCTACGAAGTTTGGCGAGCAGTTACTGAAGGATATCACCACAGGTGCCTGCATCTGTGCTGAGGGTACGCTGGTCGAGAGCCAGGGTGCTGGTCAGAGCAGCGAAATCCAGGCTTCCAAGTTGGAGGTCTATGGACTCTGTGGTAACGACTATCCCATGCAGAAGAAGGGTCAGTCGTTTGAGGCCATGCGTAAGAATGCTCACATGCGTCTGCGTACCAATACCTTTGGTGCCGTGATGCGCATCCGTCACAATATGGCGATGGCTATCCACACCTATTTCCACGAGCACGGCTTCTTCTACTTCCACACCCCGCTGATTACTGCCAGCGACTGTGAGGGAGCAGGCAACATGTTCCAGGTAACTACCAAGAACCTCTACGACCTGAAGAAAGACGAAAGCGGAAAGATTATCTATGACGACGACTTCTTTGGCGAGCAGACCTCACTGACCGTTTCTGGTCAGTTGGAGGGCGAGCTGGGTGCTACGGCCCTAGGCGCTATCTACACCTTCGGTCCTACGTTCCGCGCTGAGAATTCGAATACTCCTCGTCACTTGGCTGAGTTCTGGATGGTAGAGCCTGAGGTCGCTTTCTTGGATCAAGAGGAGTTGATGGACCTCGAAGAAGACTTCATCAAGTATTGCGTGAAGTGGGCTTTGGACAACTGTAAGGACGACCTGCAGTTCCTGAACCAGATGATTGACAAGACCCTGATTGAGCGTCTGGAGGGTGTCCTCAAGGAGACCTTCGTGCGCCTGCCTTATACAGAGGGTATCGACATTCTGCAGGAGGCTATCAAGAATGGCAAGAAGTTTGAGTTCCCCTGCGATTGGGGCGACGATCTTGCCAGTGAGCACGAACGCTACCTCGTTGAGGAGCACTTCAAGAAGCCCGTCATCATGACCGACTATCCCACGGAAATTAAGTCGTTCTACATGAAGCAGAACGAGGAAGCACCTACGGGCTCACAGCTCGGTTCGAGCATCGGCTACAAGGGTACGTATGCTCCTGGTCCCACCATGCAGGGCACCGATGTGCTGTTCCCGCAGATTGGTGAGATTATCGGTGGCTCCGTTCGTGAGGATGACTACGGTAGGCTGATGGGCGAGGTGAAGCGTCGCAACATGGATATGACTCACCTCTGGTGGTATCTTGACACTCGCAAGTGGGGCTCTTGTCCTCATGCCGGCTTCGGTCTTGGTTTCGAGCGTCTCATCCTGTTTGTTACAGGTATGCAGAATATCCGAGACGTGATACCTTTCCCACGTACTCCTAAGAGTGCAGAATTCTAAACGAGGGTGATGCCCTCATCGGAAATCATAATCAGGCGGCGGCGGTAAAGGTCGCCGACTGCTTTTTTATAAATTTTCTTCGAGACGTTGAAGCGTTGGGCAATCTCTTCGGCAGGACTCTTGTCGCCTAACTCACAAAAGCCACCATTCTCTCTGAGATAACGTAATAACTCGTCGGAGAAGTCGAGGGCACGCTCATAACCGTTGTGCTTCTGATAGCGTTCCACTTTCGCAGTTGCCATCAGACGGTGTGTCTTCTCGTCCTCCATGACATAGACATAGTAACGCTGTCCTTTCACCATGCGCTGTTTCTGTTCACGGAACGGACAGAACAAGTCTTTCATCAGTCCCCAGTTCAGGAAGGCTCCGTATTCATTCGTCCAAGCGCATTCCAACCAAGCAAACTCACCCACCTTGGCTAATGGTTTGAGAGTGGTGGCTATCAGTTTTTCGTCTTGGTCGAGATAGATAAACACTTCAATCTCATCTCCTATCTTGGCTTTCTTTGGAACGTATCTGCTGGGCAGGAGAATCTCGCCTTCGTCTCCTCCGTCAAGGTAAAGACCGAAGTCAACGCTCTTCACTATCTTCAGGGTATTGTAATCGCCAAGTTTAATCATTGTCTTCTTCTGTTTTTTCTAGAGTTTCTAGATTTTCTAGGATGCCGTCCCGCATATGGATAGTGCGGTCGGTGATACTGGCCAGTTGCTCGTCATGAGTGACAATGACGAAGGTCTGTCCGAACTTGTCACGAAGGTCGAAAAAGAGTTGGTGCAGTTCCTCTTTGTTTTTTGAGTCGAGGGAACCGCTGGGCTCATCGGCCAGGATGACGGCAGGGTGGTTGATGAGAGCACGCGCCACGGCGACACGTTGTTTCTCTCCGCCACTCAGTTCATTGGGCTTATGATTGCTGCGATCGGTAAGCCCCATAAATTCCAATAGTTCTTGTGCCCGCTGTTTCGCCTCCCGATGGGAGAGTCCTGCGATATATGCCGGAATCATGATATTCTCGATAGCAGTAAACTCTGGCAACAGTTGGTGAAATTGGAAAACGAAACCGATATGCTGGTTGCGGAAATCTGACAGTTTCTTCTTGCTGAGGTTGCTAACATCGATACCGTCGATGCACACCGTTCCGGTATCCGGTTTGTCCAATGTCCCGATAATCTGTAACAGCGTTGTCTTGCCGGCTCCGCTTGGACCGACGATACTGACAATTTCTCCTTTGCTGATATGAAGGTCTATGCCTTTCAGTACTTCGAGAGAGCCGAAACTTTTCTTGATTCCTTGGATTGATATCATAAATATTACCTCTTACTTCTTATCTTTTCCTTTTCTTATTAATCCAGCGGGAGATGGTATCATAGATACTGCTCTCCTCCTGGTGTTGGGCCTCTGTGAATGTCATACTCTCCTCCTTGGTCTCACCATGTTGGTCAGGGAAGATAATCATCAGGTTCTTGCCAGAGAAATGCTGCATCAGTTCGTTCGGCAACCGTTCCAGGGCGTTCTTATAGGAGATGGTGCCCTTACGTGCCGTAATGACCACGAACATATGATCTTCGTTGATGGTCTCTGCCAGTTTGGGCAACTCATTCCAATGTGCCATGAAGGTGTATTCCGCACGGACGGCAGGGTGGAGGTTGTTGATATACTCCCTTATCAAAGTCAGACTCTCATTGCGTCCGTGGAACTGGATGCGGCAGTCGAGGTTTTCTGCCATACGTCCTAAGCGCTCCAACCAGCGATGGAAGCCTGGCTCGAATTCCGCACGAGAGGGAACGACCACTTGAATGCGTCGTAAGGTGTTCAGAGGCTGTACAAAACGAGTCAATAATATCTGGCGGTTCAGACCATTATACAGACTCTGGATGAAGTCTCCCCAGAATTTCGGGTTTGCTTCTGTATGAACGTGCATGCCCATGATAATCTCAGAACTGGCAAACTCGCGGAAAGCATGCTTAATACCATTGGCAATATTGGTGGCAAGTCTCACCTGTGTCTGAACTTTCACTTCACTGGCACTAGCCTGTTGTTGCAACTTTTCCAGCAACCGAAGTCCATTTTCACGGTTCATAGCGGCATTGTTATCGTCGTACACAACATTCAACGCCACAATACCACGATTTAGCTTCTGGTTACGTACCATGATGGCAAGCTCTAACAGCTGAGGTGCTATTTCCGGATACTTCACACAAAGCATGATTTTCTCGTCGTCGCGCAGGTTAATCGTTGTCGGGTGTTGGTTGTTGGCCAATACAATCTGTTGGGCGGCACGTGCAGTCATCATCGTACTGATGATACACGTGACGAGGATCATGATAACCACACCATTCAGAATCTCATCGTTTACCAAGTAGATGCCAGGAGATACTTCCAGTCGCATGCCCACCATGACCATTGCAATGGCACCTGCAGCATGGGCACTGGTCAGTCCGAACATCATATTGCCTGCCGACTTGGGCAGATGAAACAATAAGCTGGACAGATAGGCCGCTACCGCCTTTCCGAAGGTACCGAAGAAAGCAATCAGCAAGACAATCCAGAGCATGTGAAGCCCGGTGAATAGTGAGCCGATGTTGATGAGCATACCTACACCAATCAGGAAATAGGGGATAAATACCGCATTTCCTATAAACTCAATGCGGTTCATCAATGGGGACACATGGGGGATATAACGGTTGAGGATTAATCCGGAAAGGAATGCCCCAACGATGCCCTCAACGCCAACAGCCTCTGATGCTGCCGCACTAAGGAACATGACGGCAAGTACAAAGATAAACTGCATCACGGCATCTGAGTAGCGTCGCAGGAAATAACGGCAGAGCTTAGGAATTAACCATATACTGCATCCGCAAAACAAGCAGAACTTCAAAAGGAAGAGCATCCAGAAAACAAATCCTGTGTTTTCTCCGTATGAGGCAGCAAGTGCGGCAAGCATCAATAGTGCAAGGAACAGGGATATCATGGATGACCCCACGCCCAGCATCACGCTGGAGTCACGTTGCAGTCCGTAGCGTCTTACGATAGGATAGGCAATCAACGTGTTTGATGCCATGATGCATCCTAACAGGAAAGAGGCCTGAGAGGAATAGTCCAGTAGCCACATGGCCATGAAATAGGTCATGACAAGTGGAACCAGACAAGTGAGCAGTCCGAAGATCAGGAACCTCTTGGAATTTTTCTTCACACTCTCCAAGTCCATCTCCAGTCCGGCAAGGAACATGATATAGAGCAGTCCTACTTTGCCAAACAACTCGAAGGAAGAATCGCGTTCCAGGATGTTCAGTCCGTATTTTCCGATGAGCATACCAGCCAGTACCATTCCAATGATATGTGGGATGCGTAGTTTACCCATGATGATAGGGGCAAACAGGATAATCAGTAATACGACGAAGAAAATCAGCGTCGGATTCGTAATCGGGAAATAATGCGCAATATATAACATATTCTGTGCAAAGGTACGAATTTTTTTTCGTACCTTTGCAAAAACTATAAATAAACTATGAAGAGATTATTGACAATTGTTTGGGTGTTCTGTGCTGTCATGGTTGCAGACGCTTTGGGTCAGCCGCTTCTGAAGACCCATGTGGAGACTGGTGATGTGGAGGGTATCCTTGACGGTTCCCTCGCCGTGTATAAAGCAATCCCTTATGCTGCTCCACCTGTTGGAGACCTTCGCTGGCGCGAGCCGCAGCCCGCAAAATCATGGGAAGGTGTGTTGAAGGCAGAGAATTACGGTCCGTTGCCTCCACAGCCCACACGCCCCGGTCGAACAGCAGATATGATGAGCGAGGACTGTCTCTATCTCGGTATTGCAACTCCTGCCACTTCTGCTAATGACCGCCTGCCAGTGATGGTATGGATTCACGGTGGTGGCTTCCAGACCGAGTGGTATGGTGGTGACTTGTGGAAATACCTTGCCATGCGTGGGGTGGTTATCGTCAGTGTAGAGTATCGTACGGGAGTTCTTGGCTTCATGGCGCATCCTGAACTGACAAAGGAGAACAAGAACGGTCATTCAGGCAATTACGGCATTCTTGACCAGATATTTGCGCTCCAGTGGGTGCAGCGTAATATCAGGAATTTTGGCGGTGATCCTACGAATGTCACTATCTTCGGTGAGAGTGCTGGCGCTATCAGTTGTAGTATTCTCTGTGGCTCCCCGCTGACAAAGGGACTCTTTCAGCGCTGTATCAGTCAGAGTGGTGGCTCCTTTGCTCCGTGGAGAGATCAGCCACGTAGCTTAGGCATGGATGCCTCACAGAAAGGTGCTGAACAACAGGGACTTGCCTTCCAACAGCATCTGAAGAAAAAGAATCTCAAGCAGTTGCGCAAGATGGATGCCATGTCGCTATGTGACGGTAACGTGGGCTTTGCTGGTTTCTGGCCTTGTGTCGACGGCTATGTGATTTGTGACGACCAGTACCGTCTGTATGAGCGTGGCGAGTATAACGACGTGCCGGTGATCGTAATGACTAATTCCGATGAGGGTGCGCTCTTTAGTCCAGGTAATATCACCCCCGAGGACTATGAGAAGACTGTCAAGGAAATCTTCGGCTCTTTTGCCGATGAGGCTATGAAGGTCTATCCGGGCAGTACTGCCGATGAGGCATGGCATGGTTTCGGTGATGCTTTCCGTGACATGGGCTTTGCCTGGCCCTCGTATGCCTGGGTCAGTCTGCAGGCCAAGACGGGTAAGAGCCCTGTCTATGCCGCCTATCTCGCTCAGCCTTCCACGCGCAGCTTCTCACCCGATTCACGCCGACGTGGTGTGGCACATGCTGATGACATCCTCTATCTCAACGGTGAGTTCCTGACACAACCCGACAAATACCCTGTTGAGTCTGCCGTTGCAGAGATTATCCAGCAATACTGGATCAACTTCGCCAAGACGGGAAATCCCAATGGTAAGGGACTGCCTTACTGGCCCACGTTCGACGACACGAAGCCTACTACCATGCAGTTTAGCAATGGTGCTTCGCTTATCCCAGTCCCTAACCGTGAACAGATTAACTTCGTAGATCGTTTCTACAAGACGAAGCGTGAAGAGACTGAGCGTCAGAGAAAAAACAACTAATAAGGTAATGAATAGGGTTATCAAGGCATTTGCCGTATGTTGTGGACTCATGACAGTCGCAACAGGCATGGCACAAGACGTGAAGGTGGAGTTCTTCACGCCGAGTATCGTTCATGTGGTAAAAGATGAACCTACGAAGACGTTGGTCATTACTGCCAAACCGGAAAATGTTGCCGTAACGCAAACGGGCAACACATGGAAGAGCAGCGAGCTGACGGTAAAGCTCGAACCTGAGACGCAGACCCTGGTCTTTATGACGAACAAAGGTAAGGTGCTCCTGAGGGAAAAGGGCATCAGCATGGTGCGTAAGACTGAGCATGAGTTCGAGGTCAGTCAGAGCTTCTTCCTCGAAAAGGACGAGGCCATCTACGGTCTGGGAACCATCCAGAACGGCAAGATGAACCGCAGGGGCGAGAAGAAACGCATGGAGCAGTCGAATCTGGAAGACTTTCAGAACGTGCTGCAGAGCATCAAGGGCTGGGGACTCTATTGGGAGAATTATTCGCCGACAATGTTTGAGGATAATGCCGAGGGGATGTCGTTTACCTCTGAGGCCGGTCAGGGCATTGACTACTATTTCATGTATGGCGGAAGTGCCGACGGCGTGATAGCCCAGATGCGCCACTTGACGGGCGACGTGCCAATGTTCCCGCTGTGGACCTACGGCTACTGGCAGTCGAAGGAGCGCTATAAGACAGCCGCTGAGACGGAGAGCATTGTTGACCAATACCGTGCCTTGCAGGTGCCTCTGGACGGTATCATTCAGGACTGGCAGTATTGGGGCTCGAACTATCTGTGGAACGCCATGGACTTCCTGTCGGAGGACTTTGCCACAGGACCTCAGCTCATCAAGAATGTGCACGCCAAGCACGCCCACTTCATGATCTCCATCTGGGCCAGCTTCGGACCTCAGACGCAGCAGTTCCGGGAACTGAACGAAAAGGGTTTGCTGCTGCCTTTCGAGACATGGCCCCAGAGCGGTATCTCGCATATCTGGCCCCCCGTCATGAAATATCCTTCGGGCGTGAAGGTCTATGACGCCTTCAGTCCTGAGGCCCGCGCCATCTATTGGAAATACCTGAAGACGCTCTACGACTACGGTTGCGACGCCTGGTGGATGGACTCTACCGACCCCGACTTCTTCAATCCCTGCGAGAGCGACTATGCGCACAAGGTGTATGGCGGTACCTGGCGTTCACAGCGTAATGCCTTCCCGTTGGAAACTGTTCGTGGCATTTATCAGTCACAACGTAAAGAGTATTCTCTCACCTCTGACCACTCACCTCTCACCTCTAAACGTGTCTTCATCATGACGCGCTCGTCGTTTGCTGGTCAGCAGCACTACGGCTCAAACATGTGGAGCGGCGACGTGAATTCGTCGTGGGATATGTTGCACAAACAGGTGCCTGCCGGACTGAGCTTCTCGCTGACGGGCAATCCCAATTTCAATACCGACATCGGTGGATTCTTCTGTGGTTCCTACAACACCCAGGGACCTGCATCGGCGCCGAAGAATCCTCAGTTTCAGGAACTGTATGTGCGCTGGATGCAGTACGGGCTTTTCTGTCCTGTGTTCCGCAGTCATGGTGCCGATGCACCTCGTGAAATCTGGCAGTTTGGCAAGAAAGGTGAGCCAGTGTATGATGCCATTGAGAAGATGATTCGTCTGCGCTATCGCCTGTTACCTTATTTATATAGCACCGCTTGGCAGGTGACGAGCAATAACGACAGCTATATGCGTCCGTTGTTCGCTGACTTTGCCAGCGACAAGAAGGTGTGGAACACGACCGACGAATTTATGTTCGGTCGTAGCATCCTTGCTGCCCCCATTGTTGACCCGCAATATACGGAGGAAAAAATCATCCGCACGGATGCCATGACGGGATGGGACCGTCAGGATGTAGGAGGTAAGAAGGATGATGGAAGAAGTGTTGACTGGACGGCAACGAAGACTGCTGTGAAGTATCTGCCGAAGGGTGCTACGTGGTATGATTTCTGGACGGGCCAGCGCTATCAGGGTGGAAAGAATGTCACCCTTGAGACCACCTTCGACCGCGTGCCGATGTTCGTGCGTGCCGGCAGCATCCTGCCCTTGGGTCCAGAGATGCAGTATGTTGGCGAGAAGGCTTGGGACAACCTCGAACTGCGTGTCTATCCTGGTGCCAACGGCTCATTTGTATTGTATGAGGATGAAGGTGATAACTATAATTACGAAAAGGGCGTCTACAGCACCATCGCCTTCCAGTGGAACGACAAGTCTCATACACTGACCATCGGCAACCGTCAAGGTTCCTATCCTGGTATGCTTCAGAAACGCCAGTTCACCATCATCCTCCCAGGCGGACAGTGTCGGACAGTTGATTATGAGGGTCATCAATTGCAAGTGAAGTTATAATATTCAAATAAATTTGGTATTTCGCTCAATTTACACTACCTTTGCACCCATATTTACTTTAAAATAGCGATTATTATGAATACAGGTAACGTGAGACCGGCTGATATGGAGCGTATTACTACTCCCGCTTTGGCCCAGAAATACATTGAGGAACAGATTAAGGAGCTTCGCGCTCAGATTGGTGACAAGAAAGTGCTGCTGGCATTGTCTGGTGGTGTTGACTCTTCAGTAGTGGCTGCTCTGCTGATTAAGGCAGTGGGTAAGCAGTTGGTATCGGTGCATGTGAATCATGGACTGTTGCGCAAGGGTGAACCTGAGCAGGTGATTAAAGTGTTCCGTGATGAGCTGAACGCTAACTTGGTATATGTAGATGCTACCGACCGCTTCTTGGACAAACTGGCTGGCGTAGCTGATCCCGAGCAGAAACGTAAGATTATCGGTGCTGAGTTTATCCGTGTGTTTGAAGAGGAGGCTCGTAAGTTAGAGGGCATCAGTTTCTTGGCTCAGGGTACCATCTATCCTGATATCGTGGAGTCGGGTCCTGTGAAGTCTCACCATAATGTGGGTGGACTGCCTGAGGACATGCAGTTTGAGTTGGTGGAGCCTATCAAGCTGTTGTTTAAGGATGAGGTCCGCGTCGTAGGTAAGGAACTCGGATTGCCTGATAACATGGTTTATCGTCAGCCATTCCCTGGTCCTGGTCTGGGTGTACGTTGTACAGGTGCTATCACCCGTGATCGTCTGGAGGCGTTGCGTGAGAGTGATGCTATCCTTCGTGAGGAGTTTGCCAAGAACGGCTTGGAGGGTAAGGTATGGCAGTACTTTACCATCGTTCCCGACTATAAGTCGACTGGTGTTCGTGATGACAAGCGCAGTTGGGACTGGCCCGTCATCATCCGTGCGGTGAATACGCGTGATGCCATGACAGCGACCATTGAGGAGATTCCTTATGCGCTGCTGCACCATATCACCAAGCGAATCATCACTGAGGTACCAGGAGTGAACAGGGTGTTGTATGACCTGACTCCGAAACCCACAGGAACGATTGAGTGGGAGTAAAATAGTATATATAATTGGAAAAGAATTAGACTTATGAAAGTAGCAATCGTAGGTGCCTCAGGTGCCGTAGGTCAGGAGTTCTTAAGAATCCTCGACCAGAGAAATTTCCCGATGGACGAGTTGGTGTTGTTCGGATCAGAGCGTAGCGCTGGTAGGACATACACTTTCCGTGGCAAGGAACTGACAGTGAAGTTGCTTCAGCATAATGACGACTTCAAGGACATCGATATCGCCTTTACATCTGCTGGTGCAGGAACGTCGAAGGAATTTGCTGAGACGATTACGAAGTATGGTGCAGTGATGATTGACAACTCCAGCGCCTTCCGTATGGACGACGATGTCCCCTTGGTAGTACCTGAGTGTAATGCGGAGGATGCCCTGAAGCGTCCCCGTGGTATCATTGCCAACCCCAACTGTACGACCATCATGATGGTCGTGGTATTGCAACCATTGGAGCAGTTGAGTCATATCAAGCGTATCCATGTATCTTCTTATCAGAGTGCCTCTGGTGCAGGTGCTGTTGCAATGGCAGAGTTGCAGCAACAGTATAAGGAGATGGTGGAGACGGGTGAGGTGAAGACCATCAAGAAGTTCCCCCATCAGCTGGCGTATAACGTCATTCCGCAGATTGACGTGTTCCAGCCTAACGGCTATACGAAGGAGGAGATGAAGATGTATAACGAGACACAGAAGATCATGCATACCGATGCCAAGTGCTCGGCCATGTGTGTGCGCGTCAGCTCGTTGCGTTCTCACTCTGAGAGTGTATGGATTGAGACAGAGCGTCCCATCAGCGTAGAGGAGGCACAGAAGGCGATTGCTGCCGCACCTGGTTGTACACTCGTTGACGATCCTGCTAACCTCGTTTATCCCATGCCGTTGGAGACGGCTGGTAAGGACGATGTCTATGTAGGTCGTGTCCGTAAGGATCTCTCTGATGAGAATGGTCTGACCTTCTGGCTCTCTGGTGACCAGATTCGTAAGGGTGCTGCCCTGAATGCTGTTCAGATTGGAGAATACCTGGTGCAAGCGAGAGACTTGCCATGCTTTGCATGAGCAAGTCCGAGTGCAGCAGGGTATCGACTGTAAGTCAATACTTATCAAAGTCGGCAACGTAAAATAAACGTTTTGCTGGTGCAATAAGAAAGAAGCAACCTTACGAGGCTGCTTCTTTTTTTGTGTCGACACTTGCGACACAATTTTCTTAATCGAACCAACGCCAAAAATACTATAACGTTAAATATCAGATAGTTATAAGAAACTTACAAAATTGACTTTTCCGCCAAAATTCGGTTGAATCACGCCAATTTAAGTAAAAAACGCCAAAAATGCGCCAAAAATGTTTGGTTTGTTTATGATGATTTTGTAACTTTGCAGCCAGTTACAAATATATCGAATTATGGCAAAAATAGAATTAAGACTTTCTTCAAAGGTTCAACAAGAAACAGGAAGACAAGAGATACTTATCAGATTCTTCAATGGTAGTGTCTTCAACTTGAGGACAAAAAGTGAAATCTATGTCAATGCTGATTTCTTTGAATATTACGTTGACAGAAAGAAAACGCATGAGTTGCTGCACAATGACATTCCTGACAGGATTAACACCGCAACGCTACAGGAAGCAGAGAAGTTTGGATGGGCTTTACGTGAAAGCGGCGAGTTGGTCGTTAATGGGAGAAGAAATGAAACTCCAGAAGTGGTATATCACAAGGAGCAGTTAAAGCGGATTAGTAGCCTGAAAAAGCATATCATTGAAAAATATGAGGCAGCAGATAAGGATTCTGTGAAGGGTGACTGGCTTTCTGATATTGTTGACAGGTACAATCATCCTGAGAAGTATCAGGTGAAGGTTGAGAAAAAGGAGTTCTATGAACTTGTAGAGCAGTACATAACAAAAAGACAGCTTGCGGAATCTCATGCACGAGCTTTCCGTGTCATCACTCGTGCCATTGCCAGATATGAAGGATATATTAGGGCAACTGATGACACCCGCAAGAACTTTGTCTTTGATATTGATACGGTTACCCGCAATGACATTGAAGATTTTGCAGATTATCTTAAAAACGAGAAGGAACTGTCGGATGCTAACCCGGAATTATTCAAGAAACTGTTTGAAGATTATCCCTTGGCAGTCGGCTCTGGGCAGCATGTATTGGAAGGACGTGGCGATAATACCGTGAAAAACATGCTGTCACGATTGAAGTCTTTGTTCCGTTTTTATTATGAACGAGGAGATACTAATAACAGACCTTTTGATGGATTGAAGATTGGTGCCGCGATTTTTGGTACACCTTATTATATTACTATAGAGGAGCGAAACCAGATTGCAGATGCAGATCTTGATAAAGCCTGGAAGAACTATGATGAAGAAAAGAAGAAAGCATCAAAGATGCCTCTTAAGACCTTAAAGGTTCTACGCGACATTTTCGTATTTCAGTGTTTTATAGGTTGTAGAGTCGGTGATTTGGAAAAGCTGACTCCACAGCACATTCATAACGGTGTTCTAGTTTACACACCTCATAAGACCAAGGACGAAACGGAAGAACCGATTCAGGCTCGTGTTCCGTTGCATTCAAAGGCATTAGAACTGATAAAGAAATACAAAGGCCAAGACAGACGGGGTAGGTTGTTTCCTCTTATTTCTCCGCAAAAGTACAACGAAGCGTTAAAGGTCATCTTCACATTGGCTGGCGTTACGCGTAATGTGGAGATTAGGAATCCGAAGACAGGAGAAAGCGAGATAAGGCCAATCAATGAACTTGCAGCAAGCCACCTCGCACGTCGTACATTCATTGGTAATGCGTATTTCAAAGTAGCCGACCCAAATCTGATAGGTAAGATGTCTGGTCATGTTGATGGTTCCAAGGCGTTCAAACGTTATCGCAAGATTGAAGACGAGACGTTGAAAAACGTGATTGATATGATAGGATAACTCTATCCAACCGTTAATATATATAATAAGGTATAGCAATTTGAAGAAAAAGTAGTAACTTTGCACGCAAATGATGACGATAGAAGAGATAAGGACAGGGAAAGAAGGTCAGACGTTTGACCTGAAGAGCATCCTGATAGACCCTAAGGCGTTGGCAATACCCATCGTTGCGATGGCCAATGCCGATGGTGGCTTGTTGGCAATCGGCATATCTGACAAGACCAGAAGGATTGAGGGCATCAATCAATATACGGAGAAACTGAACGAACTGTTGCGCGTCCCCTTCGATTTCTGTATTCCATCCATTCCTGTCAAGTGCAGCTACATGGATTGCACAGACCAGCATGGGAATGAGAACCGAATACTGTTGATGGACATCCCTGCCAGCATGTTCCTGCATACCAATCAGGCTGATGAAGCCTATATCCGTGTTGGCGACAAGAGCCGTAAACTAACATTCGAGGAGCGTTTGCAGCTGATGTACGACAAAGGCGAGCGTTCTTATGAGGACACAGCTGTCTATGGTGCCACGGTTGATGACATTGACATGGATGCCGTTGCTGACTATGCCAAGTTGCTGGGATATGGAAAGTCGCCAATGGAGTACTTGCGCGAGAACAACAACTTTGTGACGACCAACAACAAAGGTGAGGAGGATGTCAGTGTCGCCTGTATCCTGCTCTTTGGCAAGAACCCTCAGAAGTTTTTCCCTCGTGGCCGTACCCGTTTTATCAGATACGAAGGTATTGACGAGAAGGTGGGTGCAGAGATGAACGTCATCAAGGATGTCACCTTTGAAGGAACCATCCTGAATCAAGTTAAGAAGACGATTGAGTATCTGGAGACACAGGTACGTGAGCATACGTTCCTCGGACAGCATGGCCAGTTCATTACTCGTCGCGACTATCCTGAGTTCGTGATACAAGAGATGACCGTAAATGCTTGTTGCCATAGAGCGTACAACATCAAAGGAACTGAGATTCAAATCAAGATGTTCGATGACCGCCTTGTTTTTGAATCGCCTGGCAAATTGCCAGGACTGGTAAAGCCTGCAAATATCCGTACCACCCACTTCTCTCGTAATCCGAAGATAGCTGCATTCCTCAAAGCATATCACTATGTGAAGGAGTTTGGCGAGGGCCTGGATCGTATTTGTCGCGAGCAGGAAGCCAATGGTGCTAAGGCACCATCCTTCCGAACCGACGAGTTCATCCTGAAGATTACTGTGCCGAAAGTCACAGAAAACGTGAACGTAAATGCGGCCAAGGTGAATGTAAACGGGGAAAAGGTGAATGAAAAGTTACTAGATAATTCTCATGGGTTAACAGAAAAGTTACCAGAAAACGTCACAGAAAACGTCACAGGAAGCGTCATAGATACGTCACAGAAAACGTCACAGAAAACGTCACAGAAAACGTCACAGAAAATCATTGACTTGGTAAGAGAAGACCCTTACATCTCAACCTCTAAGATGGCTGAAATAATAGGTATTGACCGGAGAAATATCGCAAGAAATATCAAGAAACTCCAAGACCAAGGTGTCATACGTCGTGTTGGTCCAGATAAAGGAGGCTTTTGGGAGATTATTGAGTAATGAGCATGGAAGGAAACGTAATCCTCAATACAGCATCCAGACTACACGCTGTTAATGAACTTCTGAAAAAGTACGTTAGCGGACAGACTCTTAGTTTTGAAGAGAAGCGTGACTTGTGGCTTTTTTATAGAGACCACAAAGACACGAATGCCATCATTGACTATGTTCTTGGCGAGGGTGGAAGTAATCCTGACCTGCTACTTCATGATACGAAGCAACTGTTAGCAAAAGCAGAAGCGTTTATAGAAGTATATAAAGCTTCAGGATCTCTCATTTCTTCGTTTGAAACGAAGTCTGATTGTGACCAGTACCTAAAGCCATTCAAGGATGCATGGGAGTCAGAGAAAGAAAAAGCCCATGACCTATGGATGGAACATGAGAAAATCGGACGCCGTTTAGACTTTATGCCATATTCTGATCCAGATTTTAAGCCCTTAGAGGAGGAATGCGATAGGTTGAAGGAAGAATATGACAAAGTACACGCTCATGTAAATGAGTTGTATGAAATCCATCGGAAGGAAATACTTGCTCTGTCAGGTTTGTATTATTTCGACATAGCGTTTTTGAATGTCCTTGTTCATCGATTGTCAGAGATTGCTAAGTGCATTATTGCAGACATCTGTAATCCTGAGGAAGGAGGTGAGGCATGAGCAATAACTCCTTTTCAAGAACTCGTCGGCAACGTGACTTTGTAAGTTTGCAATTATGCCTATATCTTTATCCGCTCTGTAATGGCCGTCAATTCGAATACATGGAACCGTCCGACTTTGTCAGTTTCCTGAATCTGAGACGTGGAGCTGATGGCGTGGTTCGTGACAGGGAAAAGCTCCGGGTAATATATCTTATCCATGAAGTTGCGGACAACCTCAGTGAACCATGGCGAGCAGAAGAATGGAAAGGGGAAATACTCAGTGCCTGTGGCATCGATATGGCATACTATAACTCACATTATTTGGATGTAAAACACTCGGAAGTGATGGCTAATAAAAGGTTCGCAAATGAACTGAAAAAGGCGATATCACGAGCCAACGCCTTGTAAAAACCACACAGGATTACAGACCAACCACAAAAGTTGGTTGAAGGAAATAATAGAAATAGACTCAAAGTGCTTATAATCAGCACTTTGGGTTTTGCGTTTTTTAAGCAAACACCACAAATAATACACTTGTAACAACGCGGAAAAAGCGGGACCTTTGCAGCCGAAAATTTAATTTATTTCAAGATGATAAAAACTAATTTTTTGCAAAGTGAGACCAACAAGGTTGGCTGCTTTGAATCGAGTGAAGAAAATGAGATGTTTGCAAAGGGTCTCGTGTCAGCAATTTCAAAGGGGAATGATCGTATCTCCTTTACGTTAACAGAGAAAGGTGCAATAGCCTTCGCCCGCGAACTCTCTGAGTGTATTCTTGCTGAGAATGCCGCACAGGCTTCAGGCAAGGGTGGTGATGACGGCACATTATTGCCAAAACAGGAGGTCATGGAAACTCTTGGAGTCAGTTCTACTACTCTGTGGCAATGGGATAAGAGTAGATACCTGGTACCTGTCAAGATTGGCCGAAAGGTGTTCTATCGTAAAGGGGACATAGACAAACTCTATGACTACAAGCATTAAGAGTAACGCCCGCGCCTTTGTGTGCGGGCTTAACTATCCTAATAAATACATATAGAATAATGATAGATAAAAAATACATTGACTTGATACTCGACACGGTTGACTTGGCAGAAGTGGTCTCTGACTATGGCATCAAACTGCATGTCAGTGGCCACACCGCCAAGGGCCTATGTCCGTTCCACAATGAGGACACAGCGTCCTTTTGTGTCAATACCGCCAAGAACCTCTGGCATTGTTTTGGATGCGGAAAGGGTGGTAACGTGATTAACTTCGTCATGGAGATGGATAATCTCTCTTTCCCTGAAGCCATTAAAAAGCTGTTGAAAGAGAAAAAGAACATCGATCTGAAAGTGAATGAGCTTCGGCTCACCCCGGAAGAGGAGGCAAAATACAAGAAACGTGAGGCGATGCACATCATCAACGACAAACTATGTGCTTTCTACGTCAGTCAGTTAGATAATGGTACTGCCGACGCGAATGCTGCTAAAGCCTATATGCTCAGTCGGTGGAATGCCGACTTCTGCAAGGAACAGCAGATTGGCTATGCCCCCAACGACTGGACATCCGTGGTGAAGTTCGCCGAAAAGGCAGGACTGAGTTTAGACCTGATGCAGCAGATGGGTATCTTGCGACTAAGTGAGAAGACTCATTCTTTGTACTGTGTCTATAAGAATCGTCTCATGATTCCCATCAGAGACCGCTATTCCAATATCGAGGGCTTCACGGCCAGAGCATTGGACGATAAGTCTGAATGCAAGTATCTCAACTCAGCCGACAGCGAACTCTACCACAAGTCTGAGTCCGTCTTCGGCATTGATGCTGCCGTCCAAAAGGCAAGAAAGGAGTGTAAACTGTATCTTGTAGAGGGAGCACCTGATGTGATGAAGCTACAGTCTCTCGACATTCTCAACACCATTGCCTCCCTGGGCGGTTCTTGGAACGACAAGCAGTTCCAGAAGTTAAAGGACTTACGCCTTCAGAACTGTACGCTCTGCTTCATCCCCGACTCTGATGTCCCCAAGAATAATGAGAGATTAGGAGCTGGATTTGCCAATGTTCTCCGCAATGGTACCCTCGCTATGCGTCTGGGCTTTACTGTCAGCGTCAAGGAGATTCCCAACGACCTCACTGTAAAACAGCCAAAGAAGATTGACCCCGGTGAGTTCTTCACTGACAAGTCCGACCTAGCCAAGTTGGAAGAACGCGAGTTCCTGTTATGGTCATTTGAGAAGAAGTTCACCCCCAACGGCACGACGGAGGAGAAGCAGAAAGCCATTGAAGAAACTTGCGAATTGCTTCTTTGTATTAAGGACGAAGCCATTCAAGAACGATATATCACGGCTCTTGCAAGGATTGACGGCAACAAGACCATCTGGCGCCAGGCTCTCAACACAGCCATGAAGAAACGGCAGAAGCAACTCTCCGAGAAGAACAACGAGGGTGACATTGACATGCTCCGTTCTTTCGGCTTCACCGTCCAGCACGGCTGTTATTTCGGTTACAACCAGAAAGGCGAGGAAAAACAGTGGTCTAACTTCACCTTGAAGCCTCTGTTCCATGTCAAAGACGACATTCACCCCGTCCGTTTGTTCGAGATATGCAACTCTGACGGACAGAAGGAAATCATCGAACTGAACATGGAGGAGTTTACTTCTTCCAAGAAACTGCGTCAGAAACTTGTTGGCATCGGTAACTTCATCTGGTTGGCAGACGATTCTTCGCAAATTCAACTGATGTGCTATCTGGCCAAGGTGTCAGAGACCGCAGTGGAAATCAAGCAACTCGGCTGGCAGCAGCAGGGCTTCTACTGTTTCTGCAATGGTGCCTTGGAGGATGGTGTCTGGCATCCTGTAGATGACAAGGGCATTGTCAGGCTGAAGAAACGCAACTACTATCTTCCCGCCATGTCGCAGATATATAAGGACTCTACGGAACTGTATTCCAACGAACGCAAGTTCCGTCACCAGCCCTATTCCAATATCTCCCTGCACGACTATTTCTCTAAGATTATCGATGTGTTCGGCGACAATGCGGTTATCGGCCTCTGTTTCTATATCGCTACCCTCTTCAAGGATGTCTATAAGCAGAAGTCCACTTCTTTCCCTATCCTCAACATCTTCGGCCCGAAGGGTTCTGGTAAAACTGAACTGGCCGAGACGATGATGGCATTCTTCGTCGTGGGCAACGACCCTCAGAATATTGAGACTGCCACCGTTCCTGCACTGGCCGATGCTGTGGCCAGCGTCAGCAACGCTCTCGTCCATATCGACGAATACAAGAACGGCATCGACACCAAGAAGATTGAGTGGCTGAAAGACCTCTGGGCATGTATCGGGCGCAGCCGCATGAACATGGACAAGGACAAGAAACGCGAACAGGCCAGGGTGGACTCTGGCATCATCCTCACAGGTCAGGAGATGCCTACTGCCGATATTGCCCTGTTTACGCGACTCATCTTCCTGGCCTACGACCGAGACCACCACAACCAGCAGGAGCGCGAACGCTTTGCCGAGCTGATGCAGTTGCGAATGTATGGTGCCACGCACATCACCATTCAACTCTTGAGTCTGCGCGACAAGTTCACAGAGCGTTTCGAACTTGCCTGGGAGAAGGCTAAGAGCGACGTTGCCCTCCATCCTAAGTGGACTCCTAATCTGAAGGACCGTATCGAGAACAACTGGCTCGTTCCCCTGTCGGCATACCTGGCCCTCCAAGGGGAAATCGACTGCCCGTTCACCTACGACCGTTTGCTCGACCTCTGCATGGACGGACTGATCCGGCAGAACAAGCTTTGCAACCGTTCCGACGAGGTGTCCAACTTCTGGAGCCTCATTAGCTGTGCGCAGCAAAAGGGCGAACTCATCAACGAGAAGGACTATCTCATCAAGTCGAAGAACCGCCTGAAGACCAACAAGATGAAGGATGGCTATGAGTTTGGCGAGCCTCGTCAGATACTGATGCTCAGAAAGAACACAGCGCTCAACGCCTATCAGAAGATTGGCCGTGAGATGAATATCAGCACCCTGCCCAACGAGTCTATAGAGTACTATCTCCAGATTTCTCCTGAGTTTCTGGGCGTGGCCACCTCTGCCGAGCGGTTCAAGCGCATCAACTCCAACGGCCAGCCCGTTCAGAACTACGTATTGGAGGGTGGAAAGCCCAAGTGCAAGATCATCACCGAGCAGGATCGCCCGCTCTGCTTCTGCTATACCGAAGTCTGCGAGCGTTATGGCATCAACCTGAGCACATTCCTCAGTGATTCACTCGACGATGCCCCCACTGAGGTACAACAAGAAGACTTGCCATTCTAAGCAATTCCCATGTCGCACTTGTCGCAACCTGCGCATCGCTGATTTACAGACACATAGCGACCGTCCTGCCTGTAGCACCACCATCGCATCGTGTCGCACCATCAGCCCCAACGCCCCGTTCTGTCGCAGTCTTGTAGCAGTAATTAAGGGTAAGTATGATTGATACAATATAAATCTCTCCCTGTTAATCACTGGCTCAGGCGGCAGCGACAAGTGCGACAAGGTGCGACATTTTTTTCGTCAATGTAATTCTTAAGGTGATAGCAATCCTCCCTTATTTTGCATCTTTATCGAAGAAAACGAACCGTATTTCAATTTTAATCCTTATCTTTGTAACCTATTTAAAATGGATAAAACGACATGAATAGATAGACTAACTGACATAAGAAAGCGTTGACGACAAAGGTTTGGTTGAATAAGAAAACCATCATAACCATCCTGCTCGTTCTTGTCATAATATCGGGGAATAGCAACTCTAGCCATTGCTTTACCCAAACCAAACAATACACGCTTAGTGATTGATATATCTACAATCAAATAAAAATAAAACAAGTTTCGTACAACCTTTTGGCCTGTTCAAACGTTTATATAAAAAAAATGAGAAAAACCAGAAAAAGTTGTGTTTTTCGTGCAGTCTTTTTGGGAAAGGGGTATCTACATTAATAGAGACGGAGTGTATCTAATGGACATAGAACAACTCATAGAGCGGGGGCGACAGGGTGACGAGGCGGCACTCGGAAGCCTGTACGGGGCATATCACCGACGGATGACGGCGATATGCCAGCGCATCGTGGGCGACCGCCGCGTGGCGGAGGAACTGGCGCACGACGCTTTCCTGCTGGCCTTTGCCAAGATGGAACAACTACGCAATCCGCGACGCTTCGAGTCGTGGCTGACGAGCATCACGACCAACGTAGCCCTGCGCTACATGGAGCGTCACCACGAGCCGCAGATGCTTTCGCTTGCCGCGCTTACTGAGGAAGAATTGGCTCAGGACGCCACGCCAGCAGACGAAAAGCCACTGCCGACGATGGCCGAACTAATGGCGGCTGTCGATGCGCTGCCAAACGGCTACGGCCAGGTGTTCCGGCTGGCGGTCATTGAGGAAATGTCGCACAAGGAGATTGCTGAAATCATGGGTATCGCTGCCCACTCGTCATCGTCACAACTAACAAGGGCGAAGAAGATGCTGCAAAAGTCGCTCGCCCATTACTGGCTGTTGTGGCTACTGCCGTTGTTGCTGCCCGTCACTTACTTCTTGCTCAGAACAGACAAGCTACCCGATGAAACCAAACCGATAGCAACAAAGCAGGACGAGACGAAAAAGCCGCCCGTAGTCCGTCCTGTAATCCTCGACGTGCCAAGAGATACAACGCTCAGGATGGCGGTAGTGCCCATCAATCATCAGCAAGCCGATATGATGACAGCGGGCGACACAATTCCGCAACGTATGGAACAGACGGATACGGTCACGACCATACACGAGGACAAACCATTGCCCGACATCCGCCGCAACAACGATACACATATCGCCGACCTGCTCCCAGAACAGCCAACGGAGGTTAAGAGCAAGCAACATAAGTGGTCACTGGATTTGGCATATACTGGCGGTATGGGTGACAGACAGGATAGCCGTCCGTCTGTTTTCGCTGGTATGGTTAAGACTGATATAACTTCCGAAGAGCCCACTCATCTAATTCCCGCCATCTTCGACAGTTGGAGCGACTATGCTGACTATTTATCGAAATATCCCTGTGAGGGAGATAGTCACAAGCACAATATTCTCTTGAACATAGCACGGAACAATGCCGATCAGCCAGGAGATGGCAAGATTGATCGCAAGAGCCATCATTATATGCCTATTACTTTCTCATTGACCCTAAAATACCAAATGAATAATCGCTTCGGTCTGGAAACAGGCCTGAACTATAGCCGTCTGAAGTCTGAGTTTGAGATGGGTTCAAATGGTAACACCATCAACGAGCAGCAGACCATCCACTACCTCGGCATCCCGCTGAAGGGCACATATAATATATATAATGGTAAGCTATGGAATCTCTACGGCAACTTTGGCGTGACAATGGATATTCCCGTCTATGCCCCGCTTAGCACCAACTACTTTGTCAATGGTACGATGGAACTCAACGAAACATCTAAGCTCCACGCCCCATGGCAGTGGTCGGTAGGCACAGGTCTCGGCCTGCAGTACAACCTCACGCCCAACGTCGGCCTGTTCGCCGAGCCAAGCCTGCAATACTACATCCCGACTAGCGGCGGCATTGAAACTTATCGTACAGAGCATCCGTTCACGTTCTTGTTGCCATTGGGAATCCGCATCACATGGTAATTTCCCATCCGAAACCGTGCAGTCTTTTCTTACTTTGTGGTATCTATCCCTATAGAGAAGCGAAACAAGAAAAGACAATGCAACAGAGACATCTTAACAGGAAACAATACTTCTGCGAGTTAGTAAACACAGCCCGCGAGTTCTACTTTGACTATGTGAAAGCTGTTATTACGCTTTCACCTGATACCCGTATCTTGGAAATCGGCTGTGGCGAGGGAGGTAACCTGCTTCCCTTCGCAGGAAAAGGCTGTCAAGTGACAGGGATAGACATCTGCCAGAAGCGCATTGAAGAAGCACAGACTTTCTTTGCAGAACACCATCAGCAAGGGATATTTATCTGCCAAGACTTCCTCCTTGCAGAAGTTCCCAAAACTGAAACAGGCAAGTTCGACCTCATACTCATTCATGATGTTATAGAACATATCGAGTCGCCTTACAAAAAGATTTTCATGCTTCATATAAAACACTTTCTCAAACAGAATGGCATCGTGTTTTTCGGTTTTCCTGCCTGGTACAACCCTTTCGGCGGGCATCAGCAAATATCCGTTGGCTTTGCCTCCAAACTGCCTTTCATCCACCTTTTTCCCAAGCCGCTCTATCAAGCCTTGTTGAAGGTAAGCGGAGTCAGTTCCAGTAACATCAACGAACTCATGAGCATTCGAGCCTCGCGTATGACTGTCGAGAAATTCGAGCGCTTGGCTTCTGAAACAAGCTATACCATCTGCCAGCGCACCCTTTGGCTCATCAACCCACACTACAAGCAGAAGTTTCACATAAATCCCCGTCGTCAATGGGCTTTCTTTGCCAACATCCCATATTTACGTAACTTCTATACTACATCTGCATGGTATTTGCTTCGTCAAACCCTAAATCAATAACTATTCCTGTGCTCACCATTATATTCCGTCGAGATATAATTTTCTAATTCAAACAACGTTTATTATATAGATAAATAGCGAAATGAAAATGAAACGAATGAAACTCTGGAGTTACTTTCTATCAGTTCTCCTCACTCTCTCCCTTACTGCTTCGGCGCAGCTGTTTCACCCCCTCGACCTCGGTTTCAGCGGAGGCGAACGGCAGGGGAACTTATCTCAACCTCGGATGCACGTCGAGGGCGAAAAACTCTATGTCTGCACCAGCCAGGGCCTCTACGCCAAAGACCTGACCGACGACAACAGCGCATGGCAGCAAGCGGGCTTCAACGGCATACCTTTGCAGGGCTACGTCCGCAGAGGTGCTGACATTCTGGCTCTACGCTATAATGAGGGCGGAGAATACCTTCTTCTCTCGCACGACGGCGGAAAGACATACGAGGACGTGACCCCCGACATCTTCCGAAACGGAGAGCGTGAGCGACTGGGATGTCTCGTACAGCATCCTACAGACCAGAATACGTTGCTTGTCGCTTCTCTCTACAAGGGCGTTTGCCGCTCCATTAATTTCGGCCAGACTTGGGAGCAACTGACCGAATTTGTTTATGGCAACCCAGCAGCATCCTTCATCGGCTTTCATCCTGCAAGGCCGAATGTCATCTACAACAGCGGGGAAGGCATGATTTACGAAGGGCACATCAACATCACCTACGACGGTGGGCAGACGTGGAACGACCACGGCAATTCGCTCGGCTTCCCCGGAGACAACTGCGTTCATCAAGTCGCGTTCCACCCTGCCAATCCCGACCTCTGGATAGCAGGCGGCGAGGGCTGCGTGTTCATCACCGACGACAACGGCCAGACGTGGAACTGTCAGAACTACTGGGGCGACGAGGCACGCATGGCCTACTGGTACTTCACTGCCTTCGACGACGAGCATCCCGATACTGTGTACATGGTGGGATGCCTGGGGCGGAATGGTCAGAAAAATGCTTGCATTAAAATCATGTGCTCCACCGATGGCGGGCGCTCGTGGCATGAGTCGCAAGTGATGGAGTCAATGAGGGAATTCGACAGAGTGAACGACCTGCAGCAGTATAACGACCGTCTGCTCATCTACGCCGAAAGCGATGTCTATACCGTCTCGAAAGCCGAACTAATCGCCCAAAGCACCGCTGCCATCCGCTCCATCACCTCAGACACGCCGACCTCCCCGACCTACGACCTCCAAGGCCGACAGGTAGAAGCGCCACGGCGCGGCATCTTCATCAAGAACGGAAGAAAGGTTATCAGATAAAATGAAATGAACAAGCAAGTCATCATTACCGTTCTGCTCGCCCTCGTCGCAATGGCGGGGCAAGCGCAGACATTCACTTGGAGAATAGAAGGGACTGTGGCAAACGCCGCACCGACAGATACGCTGACTGTCATCGATGCCGAGAAGCAAAGGATGATAACTACGCTGCAAGTCAAAGATGGGAACATCGTCCCTGCAAGCGGAATGCTTGACGAACCTGCCGTCTGCTGCATCGCCAAGCAGGGCAGGCGCGGATGGATAAGGTTTTTGTCTTGGAAAGCGGAACCGTAAATCTCACGGTTGACTTGGACTTGGTTTACCTCATACGCATTGGAGGTACGCCGATGAACGACGAGCTGATGGGCGTGCTTGCGGTACAGAACACGGACATGGATGTGGACACATACGTCAAGAAGATGTGCGAAGTGGTCAGTCGTATCGTCAGCAACTATCCAGACCATCCACTGTCTCCATTTCTTATCGGACAATCCAAGGCATTATTCACGTCCACCGAATCGATTGGACTTATAGAGAAGCTGTCCCCCGACTTACAGGCAAGTCCTAAGATGGACAGGCTGAAGGAAAGTCTTTTGCTGGTGCAGGAAACCGAGGAGGGCAAGATGTTCAAGGAACTCACGGGCGTTTCTCCTGATGGCAAGCCGACCGCCATTTCCGACTTCGTGGGGCGAGGCAACTATGTGCTTGCTGATTTCTGGGCATCGTGGTGCGGGCCTTGCACGGCTGACATGCCCCATGTCATTGCCTTGTACGAGAAATACAAGGACAAAGGGCTGAAGGTAATCGGAATCACCATCAGCGACACCCCAGAGAAATCCGACAGCGTCGTGCAGAAATTGGGCATCCCGTTTCCCCAGATTTACGAATCCAAGCCCATGAGCATCTATGGAGTGACAGGGATTCCCCACAAGATTCTCTTTGCCCCCGACGGCACCATCCTCTCCCGCAGGATTGCAAGCAGCAAAGAACTTGACAGAAAACTCGAAGAGATATTTTACAAATAACAATTCGTGACCCAATCACTTTATGTCAAACTTTCAAAAAACAGTAAGGATTATGGAGAACCCATAAATTCTAAACATAGACTGTACTCTCGTCATTTTGGAAAAAGACTTATCCGAACCAACAATGTTACATTACTAACTTGGATAAGTCTTTTTCTCATTAGTTTATGACACTGACAATTTGGATAAGGCTGATTCAAGATCACAATGTCATGTTGTGAGGTCAAATAAGGCTGATTCTTGTTATTATTTGTGTCAATGAGGTCGAATCTGGCTGATTCGGTTTTTCAATGCTATATTAACCCAATAAAATTGAACTGAAAGCTACTGAAAAACGCAAAAATGAAAGTTGCACGAGGCCGGGAAATAGTGCTTTTATTTCTTGGCAGTATGGATGATTCCCCCTACCTTTGCGCTGTCGAAGGTGCCGAAACGTGACGTAAGTTAGCAAGAGGTTTTTTCGTGATACGAAAAACTCTTGAACACTTGACGACAAGTGTTGATGACGGAGTACTCGCAGGCTCGCACCTCATGTATGGAATATTAATTCAAATGAAAATGAAGGATAACAACAAGGAAAATAGGTTGATGAGGCGTAGGGGGAGGCCGCGCAAGTCAGAAACGGAGAATTCGGTAGTCAGAAAGCCGAGGGCTTTGAGACTGTCAGACGAAGAGGAGAGGTACATCGCTGGCAATGCCGAGAGGTGCAGGATGAACTTCAGCGAGTATTGCAGACGGGTGCTGATGGACTACAAGCCAGGGGTGCCTGACACATTGTTCCGGGACGAGTTGTTTGCTGCCCGTAAGGACATAGTGAACTTCATCAACAACATCAAGGGACTCAAAATGGGGAGTGAGGAACGGAAGGAGTTTCTCAGGTCAATGCCCGTGATTCAGCAATGGTGGAAGAGACTGTTTCCGATGATTGAGTTTCTCGACAAAAAGATAGAAAGGGGGTAAGCGATGATAGCAAGAGCAAGAGCCGTGGCGCACGGCAACGCCTATACGACGTATGCCACGCTGAAAAGGGATGCAGAGTTCGTCTGCTGTGAAAATATGGCGGGGGATATGACCGCTGCCGTGACGGATGATGACCTGGACAACATCTGGATGCAGTTCAAGTATGCTGGGGAGAACTATATTGCCAAAGGCAAAGCCGTGAGCAGAAATCTGATAGCAATGGAGGTGTCGCCCACTAAGGATGAGTCGAAGGGCTGGACGCTGGAGCAATGGAAGTGGTTTGCACATCGATTCA
>JAEEGK010001148.1_pt1 | contig 66378 bp, 61 predicted proteins | sample 8958771 | NCBI WGS metagenome assembly JAEEGK01 (sample SAMN16246547, study PRJNA631951) | gut metagenome | biome: gut microbiome; feature: rumen; material: SC-attached | host: Bos | place: Iran: Karaj | collected 2018-10
CCCAGAGCCGGGGTCGAACCGGCACGGGTTGCCCCACTGGTGTTTGAGACCAGCGCGTCTACCGATTCCGCCATCTGGGCCTCTAAGCGGGTGCAAAGGTAATACAAAAATCTGAAATGACAAAAGAATTGTGATAAAAAACTTAAAAATACTTGTAAGTATCAGATTTTTGTCGTATCTTCGCACCGAATATGTTACTAAATCTATTTAATGGACATCAAAGACAATAGAACTTTCTGCGTGATTCTCGCGGGAGGAAGGGGGCGTCGCCTGTGGCCTGCCAGCAGAAATGCCTATCCGAAACAGTTTATGGATTTCTTTGGTACGGGGAGAACCATGCTCCAGACCACGGTCGACCGTTTCAGCAAAATCCTCCCCAAAGAAAATATATATATATGTACGTGTAAGGAATACCTGCCGTTGGTGAAAGAGCAGCTGCCCTGCCTGACGGACGAGAACATCCTTGTAGAACCTATCCACAGGAACACGGCTCCGAGTGTGGCCTGGGCGAATATGCGCATTTTGAAACGGAATCCTGATGCCAACATCATCGTTTCGCCTTCCGATCAGATGGTGATCGACGAAGAGCGCTTTATCCAGAGTATGAACGTCGGCATTGGCTACGTATCGGAGAACGATGTGCTGCTGGCAATCGGTGTGAAGCCGACGCGACCGGAACCCGGCTATGGCTATATCCAGCTGGGCGACATGAGTTGCAAGCCTGACGTCTATAAGGTGAAGTCGTTCACGGAGAAGCCGGAGCGCGATTTTGCGACGATGTTCATGGAGAGTGGTGAGTTCTATTGGAACACAGGCATCTTCATTTCTAACGCTCGCCATCTGATCCATAGCTTCGAGGACGTCTTCCCCATTGTGCTGCGTAATCTGAAATTTGAGAATCCTGACTATACTTATGAGGAGGAGATGAGGTATGTGGAAGAGAACTACCCCCGCTATCCGAACTTGGCGCTCGACTATGCCATTTTGGAACAGAGGCGTGATGTTTTTGTGATGAAATGTGATTTCGGCTGGGCTGACTTAGGCACATGGCACTCCATCTACGAGGCGATGAGTAAGGTAGAGGATGATAATGTGATCCTCGACTCACAAGTGGAGATGGAGGACTGTCGTAACAACATCATCTGTCTGCCGAAGGGACGACTGGGGGTTTTCAGCGGTCTCGACGGCTATATCGTGGTGGAAAAAGACAATGTGTTGTTCATCTGCAAGAAGGGTGACTCTTCGTCGCTAGTGAGGAAGTACGCCAGTGAGGTGCAGATGAAGTACGGGGATGAGTTTGTTTAATGAGGCATGGATTATCACGGCCTTCATAAATTAAGGACACGGCTTCCTCAGCGCTGAGAAAGCCGTGTCTTTGTTAAAAGCCGTGATAATCCGTGCCCAAATATTACTTCGAGAACTCGGCAAAGATTTTCGAGGCAATTTCCTGGAATTCCTCTGGCGTGAGTTTGAGCTTCTCACGACGGAAATCGGCATCCTGCTCTGTCTGGAGCGGGATGAGGTGGATATGGGCGTGGGGCACTTCGAGGCCCAGCACGACCTGGGCCACCTTCTTACAGGGGAATGCTGCCTTGATGGCTTTGGCCACACGCTTGGCGAAGGCCTGATAACGGGCCAGTTCGTCATCGTCCATATCGAAGAAGTAATCTACTTCGCGACGAGGGATCACGAGGGTGTGACCCTTCACCAGCGGGTTGATGTCGAGGAATGCATAGAACTCCTCGTTCTCGGCACACTTGTAGCTGGGAATCTCACCAGCAGCAATCTTTGAAAATATATCCATCTTGTTATTTACGATTTACGGATTTACAATTTACGATTGATTACCCCACGGTGATCTTGTCGATGCGCAACTTGATGGAGCCTCGAGGAATCTTTACTTCCACCTCGTCGCCGACCTTGTGGTTCAGCAGTCCCTGGGCGATAGGGGTCTTGATGGAGATCTTACCCTCGCGGAGGTTGGCCTCACTCTCGCTGACGATGGTGTAGGTCATCTTCGACTGGTTGACGAGATTGGTCATCTCCACCTTCGACAGGATCTGTACGGCGTCGGTACTCAGACGCGACGTGTCCACTACTTTCGCCTCGGAGATGGTCATCTTCAGACGGTTGATCTTGTCTTCCAGATTTGCCTGCGCCTCCTTGGCGGCATCATACTCGGAATTCTCGCTGAGGTCTCCTTTCTCACGGGCCTCGGCGATGGCTGCTGAGGCTTTCGGGCGCTCAACGCCTTCCAAACGTTGTAATTCGGCTACCAGTTTGTCGTAGCCTTCTTGTGACATATATGCCATAATAATTTACTATTTTATAATTTACTATTTACGATTTATTCTTTCGATTTACGAATTAGGTTGGGCGGACAAAAATAAAAGAATCCCGACTTTCTCTATGTCGGAATCCTCTGGTACTCACATGTCCTTATCCTTACTTACGGATGCAAAGGTAGACATTATTTTTTAATTGCACAAATTTTTCCCCATAAAAAATGCAAAACCACGTAAATGATGGCTGCCGACACCCATCCTCCGATGACATCGACGGCGTAATGAGCCTGGATATAGACTGTCGCCATACACAGCAGCGCATAGATGGGCAGCATACCCCAGAAGAGGTATCGGTTGCGCAGGTGCCAGGCGAGGAACATCAGGATCGTCGCTATGCCCACATGGCTGCTGGGGAAGGCTGCCGTGGGGCGTTCGCCCGCATTATGGGCACTCTCCACCATGTGATAGAAGAAACCGTCGCTCCATCCGGGCATCGTCAGACACTCCTGATGGGTTGTGAAATAATAGCCTACGTCAGGGAACACGCCAGCGGCGATGCTGTCTAACCCTACGGCCTGATAGTAGTACTGCGGGCCTGTGACGGGCAGGAAGACGAAGATGACATAGTAGATGAAGAACGCCGTGAGGATGATGAATGTCGTACGGTCGAACTCCTTGTAACGGAAGAGGAAGGCAAACAGTGTCACAAGGGCGATCATCGGGAAATAGGCTGAATAGCCTAAGTGCATCAGTTCGCTGAACACGGGGTGGGAGATGGTCTGTGAGAACAGTAGGGCAGGCTGAAAACCGAACATCGACTGATCATAGCCGGCAAACAGATGGTCGTGGTTGAGGAAGATCCGGTTGAGTTCGTAGGTGTCTGCATACCACCACGTCAGGAGGAACAATTGGGCCGCAATACGGCAGATGTGTGTGAAGCGACAGGGTATCAGCCGGTAGACGAGCCACATGGCCAGTGTGAGCATGACGATGTGGAAACGCCCCCAAAGCATGGGCGCAGGGTTCACCATCTTCGTGTAGGTGAACAGCACCATGAGTGTCGTCAGCAGCAGATAGCCCATGATGACCCATTCCACTGCCAGCAGTCCCTTCCGCGGCTTCCGCTCAATCTCAAAAAGTAACTTTATATTTTTCAATTTTCAATTCTCAATTTTCAATTACAACCAATGGTTGTCCTTGTACCACTTGATGGAGCGCTTCACGCCCTCTTCCAACTTCACTTTTGGCTGATAGCCCAGTTCGTCGATGGCCGGCTGGATGTCACAGCGCCAGTTGCGCTGTTTCAGGATGTTAAACTTGTCGTTGTTCAGCACGCTGATCTTACCTGTCAGCCGGCTGGTGTATTCCCCGAAGAAGGTGATGATGCGCAACACCCACACAGGGGCTGTGATGCGTATCCACCACGGACGCCCCAACTCCTCATGGATCAGGTCGCTGAAGGTCGTACTCTGGTACACCTCACCGTCGGAGAGGAAATACTTCCGGCCGTTCTCACCTTTTTCCATGGCTAAGAACACGGCCTGCACCACATCCGTCACATAGACGAAGGTGATGTCCTGGCGTTTGTTGCCCACGGCGAAGTCTGAGTGTTGCTTGATGCTCTTGGCCATCACGAAGTAGTCTTTTTCCCTGGGTCCATACACACCCGTCGGCCTTAATATAATATAAGGTATGCGCGAGGCGACGGTTTCGAGATACTGCTCAGCCGCCAGCTTACTGCGTCCGTATTCCGTATTCGGCTGGGGCGTATCCGTCTCTCGGATCTCGTCGTAGGGCTGCTGCTCCTTGATGGCGCCGAAGATGCTGAGGCTGCTCAGGTAGACAAACCGCTTCAGTGGCATCTGGAGGTCGAGGATGGCCTCCACCAGATTCTTCGTTCCCTCGCAGTTGATGCGCATGAAGTCCTGCTTGTTCAGGCATTTCGTCACCCCGGCGGCATGCACCACATAGTCGAAGTCGTGTCCCCTGAGTTGCTCCACCAACAGCTCCTTTTTCGAGAGGTTCAGTTCGATGAAGTGGATGCGCTCGTCTTGCAGGTATTCCTTCGAACTGCTCTTACGCACAGCCGCCCATGTCTCGAAGCCCCTCTTCAGTGCCTCTTCCACGATAAATGAGCCGATAAACCCACTCGCTCCGGTAACTAATATCTTCATTTTGCTAAATTTGGGTGCAAAGGTACTATTTTTTTACGACAACTTGGACAACTTAAACAACTTTTTCTTTTCGACCCAGGTCGAATGTTGTTATAGTTGTCTTAGTTGTCGTTAAAAAAATACTCGATTTGTCTTTTATTTCAAAAATTTGTTGTATCTTTGCGGCAAAGAACTAAAGTATAAGTCTATGGGAAAGAAAAATGGTGGTAAACGGTTAGGGAAGAAACAGGTCAGCGAACTGCTGCAGAATCTCTTCCAGCACAATCCGAACGAGACGTTCTCGTTCAAGCAGATATTTAGGGCTCTTAAACTCGACACGCACCCGCTGAAGATGCTTGCCATCGACGTGATGGAGGAGATGGCGTGGGATGACTTCCTCTCGAAGGTCAGCGAAAACTCTTATCGCCTGAACCTGAAGACACAGGTGCAGGAGGGTACCTTCCGTCGGAAGGCCAATGGCCGCAACTCGTTCCTGCCCGATGACGGTGGAACGCCAGTCTTCGTGGCAGAGCGCAACTCGATGTCGGCGATGGACGGCGACAGAGTGAAAGTGTCGTATATGGCCCGTCGTGATAAACATATCAAGGAGGCGATGGTCATCGAAATCGTCAAGCGTGCCCACGATCAGATCGTCGGAAAGCTCCGTGTCGACAAAGACTGGGCCTTCCTCATTCCGCAGGATAACACCTTCGTCCACGACATCATCATCCCCAAGCGCAAGCTGAAAGGTGGTAAGACTGACGACAAGGCGGTGGTGAAGGTTGTCCAGTGGCCTGATGCCGAACATAAGAACATCATCGGCTCTGTGGTCGATGTCCTGGGAAAGACGGGTGAGAACAATGCGGAGATGCACGCCATCCTCGCCCAGTACAACCTGCCTTACAAGTATCCGAAGAACGTGGAGGAGGCTGCCGAGAAGATCGACGCCACCATCACCCCGCGTGATATTGCTGAGCGTGAGGACTTCCGCGATGTCTTCACCTGTACCATCGATCCCAAGGATGCCAAGGACTTCGATGATGCCCTAAGTATCCGTAAGTTAGAGAATGGGCTGTGGGAGGTCGGTGTGCATATCGCTGACGTTAGCCACTATGTTAAGGAAGGTTCCGTCATTGACAAGGAGGCCTACAATCGGGCCACGAGTATCTATCTCGTCGACCGTACCATCCCCATGCTTCCTGAGCGCCTCTGCAACTTCATCTGCTCCCTCCGTCCCAATGAGGAGAAACTCTGTTACAGCGTCATCTTCGTACTCGACGACGAGGCGAACATCAAGAAGTGGCATCTCGCCCATACGGTGATCAAGAGTGATCGTCGTTATGCCTACGAAGAGGTGCAGCAGATACTTGAAGACAATGGTGTGAGGGACGGCACAGGCGAGCCGGCTCCCCCTGCTACGAAGAAGAACCCATACAAGGGTGAATATGCCAACGAACTCATCAAACTCGATGCCCTGGCCAAGAAACTCCGTGCAGCCCGCTTCAAGAATGGCTCTGTGAAGTTCGACCGTGAGGAACTCCACTTCGATATCGACGAGACCGGCAAGCCCGTTAAGGCCTACTTCAAGACCTCGAAGGATGCCAACAAACTCATCGAGGAGTTCATGTTGCTCGCCAATAAGACCGTGGCCGAGTCCATCGGTCGTGTGAAGAAGGGTGTGAAGGCGAAGACACTGCCTTATCGTATCCACGACCAGCCCGATCCTCAGAAACTCGAGAACCTGCGCCAGTTCGTGTCGAAGTTCGGCTATAAGGTGAAGACCAGCGGTACGAAGGGTGCCATCACGAAGTCGCTCAATGCCCTGATGGCCGATGCCGAGGGTACCCGTGAGCAGAACGCCATCGAGACCGTTGCCCTGCGTGCGATGATGAAGGCAAAATACAGCGTGCATAACATTGGACACTACGGTCTCGCCTTCGACTACTACACCCACTTCACCTCGCCCATCCGACGCTACCCCGACACGATGGTACACCGTCTGCTGACGAAATACCAGTCTGGCGCACGCTCGGCCAACAAGGAGAAGTACGAGGAGTACTGTGAGCACTGCTCCGACATGGAACAGATCTCCCAGAACGCTGAGCGCGACTCGATCAAGTACAAGATGGTGGAGTTTATGGCCGATAAGATTGGCAACACCTACGATGCCCATATCTCCGGCCTCACCTCCTACGGTATTTATGCCCAGATCGACGAGACCCACTGCGAGGGTATGATCCCCATCCGTGACCTCGGCAACGACTACTATGACTTCGACGAGAAGAACTTCGTCATCATCGGCCGTCGTAACCACACGAAGTACCAGCTCGGCGATCCCATCCGCATCCAGGTGGCCCGTGCCAACCTCGAGCGCAAACAATTAGACTTCACTTTGGCGGAATAATTCGCGTACATTATATTATTTCGCCCGCGAGGAAATGTTAAAAAACATATTTCCCGAATAAAAATTCCGATACTTATTTGGTAGGTATCGGAATTTTTGCTTATCTTTGCACCGGAATTTAAATCATAATAATCAAGAAAACGTATCACAAAACTCCGTAAAATTATGCACCGGCCATATTTAGGCCGGCGGGATCGTACGCTCTTTGACATTTTGGTACAACAATAACGTTTTGTGATAGAGACTTCGAGTCAAGTTTCTGTGAACCTTACTGGACAGCGGCTTCAGGCCGTTGCCCAAATACCACTTGCGCCCTTTCCCAAAAGGGCATCCGAAAACCTATCAACAAATACAAAAAAGCTTTCTTTATTTATGAAGAATGACAAGACACAGTATGACGATGATTTTGAAAAGATGCTCCAGGACTTTATCAATGATGAACTGGACTACGATGATGAAGACGACCTGGAGACCATGGACACCCATGATGAGCATGAAGAGCCTGATGAGGCTGAAGCGTCAGGGCTCCCCTTCCCGAGACCTATTGATGACAGGGTGGCCGACGTACTGATGAAGTCTGACCATGAAAAGCAAAACTGGATTGATGATGTGACCTCCATCGATGTGGAGGTGATGCCCGGCTGCGAGAAGGGAGTGTACTGCGAGGGCCCCGTAGCCGTTACCTTGAAGGCGAGGTCAGGTGCTGAATTGAAAAACCATCGCTTCACCTGTTATGTTTATACTGATACCTACTATCCGATGTGCGCCAGCGATGTTGACTGCGAGGAGAAGCACAGCAAGCGCAAGGCTTACTACGAGATCCCCAGCTTGAACATCTGGCTGCCCGGAAAGTACATCCTTTATGTCGTCGGCCCTGGTGAACACCTGGTGCGCGTCGATTTTGTCCTCGATGATCTTCTGAATGCCAAGGTCGGAAAGCCGACACCCTGCCACAGCTATGGCATCGAACACACGCTGACCTCCTGTATGCAGACGATCGAACCTGAATGGGACATGGTGGCCCGACAGCCAGGTATGGCCCAATTCCGACAGAAGATGATGCAGGAGCGGCTGCTCCTTCTATACAATGAGTTCCGCAAGGAGCTCGAACAGGAGGCCTTCCAGCCCGAAGGCAACCTGATTATCAATACCCGCAACCACGATGTGACGACAGGCATCCTGAAACTCTTTCAGAGGAACATCCTGTCTGACTACGACCTCAACTGCATCGACTGCGCTACGCTCTTCGACACCTCACGTGCCAATCCCTACGAGCTGCTGCCCGAGGAGATTGAGAACAGCGACATGAAGATTCTCTGTCTGACTCACCTCAGCGAGCTCACGGGAGCTAGTGGCAAGGTGATCATGCGGAAAGTCATCGACAGGGTGCGCCACTCCAACGGCCAGACCTTCCTCTGGCTTTGCGGTTCACGGCAGGAGACAGACCAGTTGATGGAACTCTTCCCCTCGCTGCGACGCTTCTTCCACAGCAAGAGCGTGATCGAGCAGGAACCCTATTCCGCCTTCGACCTTGTGCAGACCTTCTACCGCGAGCTCCTTGTCAGCAACCTCGTCCCTTGCACCGCTGCGAAAGACCGTCTTGCCCATACCATTCTTCAAGGTTGGGAACAGGGCGCACTCGCCAACTGGTCGCGAGATGATATCCGTCGCTTCATCGCTGAGGAGGTGCGGCCGAGCTTCCTTCAGCGTGCCATTCCCCTTATGGAGAATGACGAGCAGACGCAGCTGCAGGAAGAGGACATCCCCTTCGACAAACTCACCAGCAAGGGCTCACCCTTTGAGGAGAGCATGCGCGAACTGCGTGAGATGATCGGTCTCGACAATGTGAAAAAAGGCATACAGTCGATGGCCAACCAGACGCGCCTCTTCCAGGAACGTAGCCGCAGGGGACTCAACAACAGCCAGGAACAGGTCTACCACTGTGTCTTCACGGGCAACCCCGGCACAGGCAAGACCACTGTCGCCCGCAAGCTCGGCAGTATCTACCACTCCCTCGGACTCCTTTCCAAGGGTGAGGTCATCGCCGTAGACCGCACGCGACTCGTGGGACAGTATATCGGACAGACGGAAGAGAATATGAAGGCCGTCCTCGAGGAAGCCAAGGGCAACGTGCTCTTTATCGATGAGGCCTACAACCTCAACGTCAGCATCGAGGACAAAAAGGACTTCGGTGGTCGCGTGCTCGACTCGCTGCTCACCGTCCTCACGCAACCCAATCCTGATATGCTCGTCGTCTTCGCCGGCTATACCCTTGAGATGGAAGCCATGCTGAACTCCAACCCCGGACTCTCCAGCCGTTTCCCTTACCGTTATCAGTTCGACGACTACGACACGGCTCAGCTGATGGAGATCGCCATGCGTCTCTTCGATCGCGATGACTATATCCTCACCCCCGAGGCCACTAAGGAGATGCGCAGTGCCATCGACCAGGCCCTGAAGGCGAAGGACCTGCACTTCGGCAATGCCCGCTGGATAGAGCAGTTCGTCCGCAACGGCATTATCCCCGCCATGGCCGACCGTGTCATCTCTGCCATGAATGTCGACGGAGCCTCTGTCTCTGCCGCTGACTTCCAGCGCATCGAAGCCTCCGACGTCACGAAGGCCTTCGAGCGTTTCCGTCCTCAAGCCGCCCCGCTGAAGCCTCACCATAAAGTGGTGTCAGGCTTCAGCGCCTAACGGCACCTTACTTTATTAATCCTTAATAGTTATAGTAATGTATAAGATACTACAAGACAACGATGGAGATCTGATGCTCCTGATTGACCCACAGCAGTGTGAACCCGATGGCCCGTTATTTATCTACGACGGTGGCGACACCGCCCTTCTCTTCCGTAACTGGAGCAGTTCCATCCGTCTCCGCAATATCAGTGAGCAGTCCCGCCCATTCCTGAAGGATGCAGAAAAAATCTATGTCTTCGAAGTGGACGGCGATGACATACTGCGCGACTACGTTGCCCCAGTTCGCATCGTCAAGAACGTCAAAGCACTGATTGCAGCATGAAAGAAACAATGTAAATGAATAATTTATGAAAACAGAAATCTTTAAGAAAACTGGAAAAAACATTTTAGAGTATCTCCGCAAGTTAGGCGGAATGGCGAACGTCTATTCAGCCCGTCGTCAGGGGTTGGAGCCTTTGCTTCCCGATAAAGAATCTTATATCTATGCCACGGAAGAAGAAATCATCATTGTACTGATGGATACGGGAACCAACAATCGGCTTGAGGATAAGGATGAGATGGCATGGGACTTGGCCCTTACCTGCGAACTGTACCGCAATCGTCTGCAACGCCTCAGCAAGCATGTCCCTAATGTCTATGGCGTTCTGGTGACTTCCGAACATGTCATGGCGTGTGATGACCTGCATGAAATCTGGGACGCTCTCGACATTGCCCTCATCGACCGCGTAGAGGGCCTTGACCACCTCCCCCTCCCCGTCAACACCGACGAAAACCTGCCCGTCGCCTTCCCCTTGGATTTTCTCTATAACGCGGAGTTCACCGAGTCCGACCTCGCCTTTGCCGAGTACAGTCTCAGCACACTCATTGATCCATACACCACCCCCGAAGAACGGGAAGAAGATTTGGACTACCTTATCAAAGAATTCAAAATGTATGACTGACAAAGATAACACGCTTGCTTTGGCCCGCGATTTCATCAAGACGGCACGAGGTTACGCCAGATACAAACATGTTGATGGCTATAATGAAGATGACTACGATGTCTTTGAACTGATGAACCTCGATGCCAGTCTTGAGATATGCCGCAGGGGGCCGGCCGATTATTACTATGAGAAGGCCTACGACATGCTCTGTGCTTGCCAAGGGAAGAATCACCCGGAGACACGACAGCTCGTTAGTGAAATCATCGACTACCATGTCCACTGTGTCCAGCGGATGATGCAGGAGAATTACACCATAGTCCTGCTCATCATATACACCTTTCTGACGTTGAATCTGATGGAACTGATCCCTGACAAAAAGCAGATCGCTTTCTACATCGCCGCTTGCCAAGCCGCTCTCGCCATTTACTGGTATCTTGAACAAACCTTCATGTGTTTCCTTGAGCGCCGGCATTATCAGCGAATTTTTAACAATTAAGCAATGTATGACAACATGAGAGATTTAATATTATTGACGTCCTTGATCTTACCCTTCTTCGCTGGCTGCAAGCAGGGAGGGCAGGGGGTGGCAGACTTCGATTATGAGATTCCAAAATTCCCTGACCAGCGTTTTGACTCGCTGATGTGGCTCCAGTATCATTGTCCTGAAGATGAAGAGAAGACTGCCTATGAGTGGAACTGGGCTTACGATGTTCGTGAGACTCTGGGTGTCGAAGACCTCGACAGTTTGACTGCCCTTACCCGTGAGCAGGACGACGGCTATCAGTCGTATGCAAGTAGCTGCGTTACTTCTGATATGGTAACAGCCTCAGAAGTCTTTGCCGGTACAGCCCGTTTCCGGATGCTCAATGCCTATGAGACCTTGGCAGAACTGACGGCAGAGACACCGTTGGGCAGTCATGATGACTGCTATTACCGTGACTATGTCTTGTGGGAAGAGCTGTATAAGGAGTACGACGACTATTATAATGAGACAGGGGGATTTCGTTTCGTGAATCTCAATCGTTATTACAGCTATCTTGCCGACTTCCGTACAGAACTGCTCCGTCAGGAACTCGCCAGCTTCTTGGCTGCAAAGGATAGTCCTAAACTGTCTGATGCAAAGGTGGATCTCCGGTGGGATATGCAGCACAATGCCATCCGCCAGTGGTATGACTACCGTCTGTCGATGGCCGATAAACTCCAGCATACCGCCCCCTCACAGGCCCAGTGCATTAGATCCCTCTCCCGTCAGGCCGTCCAGTGGTATCTGGACTTCACGAAAGATTTTGAGATCAACAACCAAGTGCCCGATTAATAGTACAATGAACTTTTCTGTGAAAAAGTGCATGAATGAAAATAGATGGAAGGCAACTTCGTCAAGTTGCTGAGGAACACCAGCCGTCATGGAGTTGGTGCTGTGATTACCGAGTAGGAACGGCACGGTTTCTTTGAAAAGGTCGTCAAGGTTCCCAAATCAGAAATCGTTCTACTCTTCTTCCAAAGAATTCAGTTCTTCATAAAGTCTGTTGAGGCGATTGACGAGTTTGGTGTTCCCCAAATTGTTGGCAATGTTTATCATGTCATTGAACATTTGGGTAGGAGAATAGTAAACGGTGTGATGATCCATTGTACGTCTGGTTATGCCCTCCACTAAATCAATGATGGAATGTTTTGTTTCTTCATATTCATGAACATATTCTTCTGAGAATCCCATCCTCCATTTGGATTCTACAATAAATGCATATAGGTTTTTTATATTGACAATATGATTGCTCTTCCATTCTTTGAGAATAGCCTTGTATTTTAAATCACCATTTTTCCCTCTTGCGGATAGTTTGTCCTCATATATTTGTTCCCAACTTTTGTCAGGATATTTTTCTTCAATATAGGGTATGACTTTGTCTTTTAAACACTGAACAACTAAAGCCATGCCTTCCATGACGATGTTGTTCATTTCTTTTGCCGAATTGATATTTATTGCCATAAGTTTTGGAATTTGAATAGTCCTTTAATTACGTACCACAGTGCCGTAAAAACATTCTTGGTGCTCCAGAAGGATACCAGGAAGACGCAGGCGTTGAATAATAGGGCAGTCGCAATGTATGTGTAAGAGAAATATAGAGGCCGTTTATTAATGTCTGACTGATAACTGCCGATCTGTTTTTTGAAACAGCCGATATGGAAGGCCAGAGAAATGCCGATCATCGTATCTATGCACCAGAGGAACTGTCCTGTTGTTATTGACCTGATAATAAGTAAGATGTATGTATAAATAGGAAGACAATAGGGGGCAAGGTCCACAAATACAAGTGTCTTATCACTCCCGCTACTCATCATCATTCCATTGCCGTTTTTAGCCTCGAATGAATGAATTCTTCTGAAAAGGAGGATACTGACGATGGTGTGAATGAGTTCGTGTGTGAATGTCTCGAACCATTTCAGGTTTTCTTTCAGAAATCGTTGTCCGACCATGAAAAACAGAGCTCCGATACCTGCCCACATATATAGCTGAAGATTTCCAATCCATGTCCCGGGATGTGGAAAGAGGACGTGTCTGACGATGTCAATGCCTTCAATGCATAGCAGCACAAAGAGTACCGCTATCAGGATGGTATATATTAGGAATCTTAGCTTTTTGCTCATAATTTATCTGATCTTCAGTGATATGATGGTCAGTGCGGCCAATAAGATGGATATAATCCAAAAGTGTACAGTGACCTTTTGGTCTTCATCATTTCCACATAAGTGATGCCTGAAGACATACTTGATGCTGTTGTCAAATTCATATCCTGTCCGATAAGCATCATGAAGAGGGGCACGCTTGAACAGCCTTTGTTTCCGTCCATGTTTCGTGCCCCAAATGCTGTACCACGTCTGCAGTTTGCTACTGGCCAACTCAATGACAAAGATTCCACATAAGATAAACAGAAGAATTTCTTTGTGAATAATAACGGCCAGAACTGCTATAGCTCCACCAATGGCAAGACTCCCGGTGTCCCCCATATACATTTTGGCTGGATGCGCATTGTGCCATAGGAAGCCGACTAATGCACCTATCATGGCAAAAGCGAACACAACCAACTCTTGGATGCCAGGTATATACATGATATTCAGATAAGCCGCAAACCCAATATGACTGGATACGTAAGCCAATATTGCTAATGCCGTAAATACAATCGCAGAATTGCCAGCCGCCATACCATCTACTCCGTCATTGAGATTAACACCATTGCTTGTGAACATGATGAAGAATATGGTAACTGCTACGAAAACGATCCATCCAATTTCTTGTGACTCTATCAGCGAATAATCAAGGTTATGACTCTTGACAAACGGGATTGTGGTAATAGTACTTTTCTTCGCCTCACTTTTATGCACTATTACCGATACGCCATTGCTATTCTGGCTCACCACATTCTCTCTGATGACAGCATCAGGACTTAAATATAAGGTAAGACCAACGATGATGCCAATACCAAGTTGCGAAAGCAGTTTCCAATGTGCCGCGAGCCCGTTTTTGCTGCGCTTGATCTTCAACAGATCATCGGCGAATCCTGTTATTCCTAACCAGATGGTTGTAACAAGTATAAGCAAGAGATAGATATTACGCAGTCTGCCAAAAAGAAGACAAGTGGCAACAACCGACACAATGATAACACAGCCCCCCATTGATGGTATATACTTCCGTTTGGCAGCAACAGGGTCAACAGATTTGTCGAATTTCTTTTCCTCAAACCTATTACGATGGTTCACCATATAGGCGATGAACCACTTCCCCAACTTCCACGACAGCAAGAGTGCCAGAATAAATGCCCCTAAAGAGCGAAAGGAGATATAGCTCCACATGCCGGAACCGGGAATCCCTAAATACTCAAAATATCGGAATAAATAGTATAGCATATTTATCTATTAAATATATTTCTATTTCCAATTGTAGGTTACTCACCCTTGTACCTCGTTATGGAAAGAATAAAGTTTTCTTTACAAACACCATTCGATTCATTTCTCGTTCATTTTCCTGAGAATCTCGGCGACGATAACCGTAGGACAGTTGACAAAATTGTCTTCCTTGCTCATAGTGATAAGTACTGCATTCTTTGAGTATTCAACATTGAACCCCTCAATCTGAGCGGTTTCAAGAATCTTCCTCGTCTCTGCCATCATATTACCGTTGGCATGGAGAAGTACAAGTGCATCAGGGTTGTATTTTATTTGGAATCTCTTTCTCTGCTTATTTGTTTTCAGTCCCCTTTTACTGAAAAATGTGTTGAGATAACTCTCAAGGGTGTCCGCATGTATTGGCATGAACAAGTCACTAACGGGTAACATGGGATACTCAGCATCCTCTTTTATGGTTTCTTTCATACTGCTACTGGAGGAGGCGTATATCGCGAGTGCAGCAATGATAATCGCCGCAAATACAAAATATTGGATTCTTGTCTTCATCTTATTTCATATAGTTAATAAAACTGGTACTGTTGACGATTTCCTTGACGACAGAATTGACAGTTGGCCAGAATAGTTCAGATTTCGGATCAAGTTGCTTAAACCTGAAATAGACTACCATGAATTTGTAATCATTGGAAGACTTGATCTGTCCGTCGGCTACAAGGTTCCTGTTGCTTATGATAACTGCCAACATTCTGTCATCGTTGACACCCTTTCGGAGACTCAACGTTCCTGTCTTTGCATACAGGTAGTAGTCTCCAGTATCCTTCGTGAGATTACTGGCTGTTCCGATACGAACACATTCCTCCATGCCTTTGTAGAGGTTCTTCTGATAGAAACCGAGGAAATTATCAGAAGTATTTCCGCTCCTATCCAACCAAGGTTGCGTAAAGTCTGTTATCCTTGGAGTAACAGAAGCATGGAAATCAGGATGCAAGGAATAAAGTTTTCCATACATCTCTGCCATCTTGACGGGTGTCACTTTCACAGGGGCAGAGCCTAGGGTGTATTGCCTCAGACGTTCTGCAGGCATCAACACCGATGACGTCATCTCATAATCGTATATGCTTGAGGCCTGCGGGAACACCCATGAGTATCTGCCGACAATGACCTTGTTTTCTATGTTATTTTTTCTATAGTATGTCGGACTGACAAACTCATGTCTCAGTGTATCAACATATCCAATGACAGTAGGTACTTTGAAATTCTTCGTTAGCCCCTCAAACAACAACTGATCAGTCTTATGCTGCGGTGCATCACGGAACGTATACACCTTTCCGTCCTTCTCTATTCTGAAGCGCGGGAAGTCATTTTGACTGGATGAGATGACGAAAACAGTATTCTCGGCATCCGACAAGTCATCATAATGCCCAAGATATGTAACGAGGGCATTATAGTAGTTGCTGGACTTGTATAGGTAATAGTGATTGTTGATCCACCCAGTCTCTCCTACGCCCTTTTCATCATCTGTGATTGACACGAACGGTCTCTCGGCAGTATACTTGTACTGTGGACCAAATTTCCTCGCATGGTAGTGCTTTCCTACTACTTTTACTACAGTGGAGTCATTTGTATGGGCGGGACTCATCAGTTCAAGACTCGACCATTTGAAACCTAGACTCTGAGATGTTACTGCCGCATAGGTGATGGGCTTCAGTGATGATCCTGGACCAGGATTCATGTAACACAGGTTGAGATTGCCGAAGAGACTTTGGTCGGTTTCCGGATTCGGGTTCATGTAGCTCTGGACTGCCAGTTCGTTAATAAGTTCTTCGTCATTGGGATCGATTGCACCTGACAGTTTGTTGTCTGCTATGAGTCTGACATTTCCACGTCCATCCATTGCAACAACGGAGCACTCATGATTGGTTTTCCTCAGAATACCAGATATGCTCTCAGTAAGCTTAGTGTCCAACGTGACGAATATGGAATCCTTGCTACCGGATCCCTGCTTGCTATATGCTACCATTTCAGAGAATTCCCTGAGCCACAGGCATTTCTCCCTCAGAGGATAGAAGAACTTCCGTTTTCCGTTGATAATCATGTTCTTCACAAGGAGATTCTGTTCTTCTCTACCATATTGATAGGTCAGAACATCATTTTTCTTCTTGTCATTGAGTTCAAGAATGTCACTGGGTGAAATCGGGAAAACGGCGGATGATACAGCGTAGTCTGCCATTTCTCTGTGAATGATCTTTTTATAGTTCTCACCAACGTGTCCGTCCTTGTTACGACAATCCACAATGGCATAGTCAATATCTGATGGTAGCCATGAGCGTGGAACGGAATAAACGGAAACACCCGGCAATACCTTGATAAAAACAGCCTGTTCGGATATTGATGACGACACGTCAGAATAGACATTCCCCTTCCATGCTTTTTTGTCATAGTCTGGGCTCTGCAGGCTGAAGTAGCTGTCGTTAAGTGCCAACTCATAACTCTCCGCATTGTGGTGACGCAGATGTATGATGTTGTGGTTTGAGTTCTTCCGCATCAAGTTTGACTCGAAGGCCTGATACAAAGAGTAGGTGAAGTCGTTAACAAGGCCATCGCCCTTCAGTTTATCTACATATTCCTTTAGGTGAATTTTCTCGTTGATATCATTCACCAGTGAGGTTATGTCCTCGTCATTCTCAAGCTTACGGTCTGTCTCTGGATATTCGGAAAGACGCGCATTGATTAGCTTTAACTGGTCTTTGCTATCTTTCATAGCCGTTGAGATGTTGAACTCCTCCGCATTCGATCTGTCTCCTTCTGCCTTACTGCCTGCATAAAGATCCTCATAGTTATTTCCCCACAAGAAGATGGCTATGCTTGTAACAGCGAAGAGCGCAAAGAAAACAGTGAGAGGCAGGCGTTCCGTAAAGGCGTTCAAACCTTCTCCCAAGTCTTCATTATCCTCCCTCTTGGGTTGATGGCAGGCAAACACGATTAAAAACACGATCCAAAAGACAAACATGATAAGTGTGCTTCGGGCATTCTGACTAAGGAAAGGAAAGTCCTGACCCAAAAATACCGTCCTATTGGTTACAGCCATCCATTCGAAAGTACTCTGTACTACAAAGAGCAACGCGACGGCAAAAGTAATGACTCGTCCTGCTGGCGAGTAGTTCTCACTCCTGAATACCATCCATAGCAGTACCAGCGAGAGTATGATCATCATCACTGGCACGAGTCCCGACAGTTCACCGATGACATATCGGGAAAGGACCACGTCGCTGATTTGCGTGTTCCATGTGACTCCTTTCTTGAAATGTGGTAGCAGCGACATGATTCCGTCGTCAGAGACTCTTTCTCCTCCTTTGTTAATATGGTACTGTAGGAACCATTGGTTTTGTGCTGCATTCAGCAGACGCTGGGAATTATCGTGGTCGTACTTCTCTCCTTTCATGATATCACCCACCATCTTCGTATGTATGATGGCACGGTACTTAAAATGGAGGTTATTATTCTGGAAATAGTCATATCCATAGGTGGAAGTGAGCATAACGAAGGCCAGCAGCAGGACGATACCTAAATTACCTCCCCATTTGTCCTTCAGTTGCTCCCAGTTCCAGGCCAATTTCAGTTGCTGCCAGTGCCAGGTCACCATCAGGATGGTACCACCTATCAACAGGGGCAGGATGATGAAGAAGGCTCTGGAGGTGGTGATGATTCCTGAGAAAATAAGTTCGTGGCTATATGAATACCATACAAGGTTTGGAAGGCAGATGACGATGGCAAGAATGACTAACATAAGAGCAAGGAAAAGGTAAAACCCCGCTTTCTTTCCAGAACTGTATTCCCACCACCTGTACTTCAAATATGAATACAGAAGTATGGAATAGTAGATGCACTCGAATATGAAGAACATGATGGCATAGCCAGGGTCAGAGACGAACAGTGCCAGCAGTGCTGCAAGTGCATTTCCAATTCTATAGCCGACAGGCAATCCACGCGATATGATGTATTCGTTGACAAGGAAGAGTGTAACAGGAACCAGTATGTTCATTCCAACGATACTGACATGTGCCAGCCTGAAAGACACTGCGACAGCAACAGCCAATATGGGGAATGCCAATCCTAATATGTGGTACCAGATTCCGCCTCTTTTGTATTTCGACAGGGGCTTCAACGTCAACCATGTCAACAGAGCGGCAACTGGTGCCGCTAGCCAAAGGGCTGCCGAGATGATGACAGGATTGGTCCATATGCCGGGAAGTTCCATCCTGTACCGGAGAAACTCGTTGAGTGTGATGTCCGCAACTGGCGGGAAGACAGCGATCCTCCATAGCAGATAGATGCGCATTACGAATAACGGAACGGCAAACAAACAAGCAGTCATGACTATTTTGGAGACATGACCTCTTACGAATACCATGGAATAGATGAAGGCAAGAAGAAGCATGACCAGGACGAAGCCGATGATGGTTGTGTCCTTTACATAGACATTGTCCATACCAGTGACCGGACTGGCCTGCCGGAGGTTACAAACGTTGAAATGCCATACAGCTCCGTTCTTTGCTGTCAGTGTATTCGGCTGCTGGGACTTAGTGGCGCCATCATCAGTAAGGTCTGCCGTAAACGGAGTCTGGCTGTCGTTGACGCGGTAACTGATGCAGCCATTAAAATGATACTCATTATCGTCTTGGTCGAACAGAGGATAGTAGAAGGCTTCCTTGACACTTGTAGAGAGCAGCGATGATGTTTTCGTAGTCACTGCAAGATTCTTAAGCCCGTTCTCCTTTAAGCCTGTCCTGTCGAGGACTCTCGGGAAATTGTTGATATAAGGGAATCTGTACCTCAGACAGACCACTCCGTCCTGGTATGATGCCTTCATGGGACGTGTTGCTTGGTTGCCGATGCCAATGTAATAGTAGGTGTCCTTATCAAGTTCTACCGATTGGAGTCTCCTCATAGGCTTGAAGGGCTGACCGTCGCAGACAATTTTCAACGGCTCCATGGCATGTGTGAATGTCAGGTAATAAACCCCTTCATCTATGTCATCGTAATTGCGGATCAGGACAGACCTTCTGAGTGCGCTTAACAGTTTCTCCTCACCTTCACCGTAAGATTGGCCGCTATGGAGGAGGTCAAACAGATTATAACCTATGCGGATGGGCTGCTTGAATGACGGAAGATATTCTTTAGAATGATTATCCATTAGATGCTTAAGAGTCACATTGACGTGAACAGAATCCTTTCCAAACTCTTGAATGGATATGTCGCATTGCATGGAGTCGTTGCTTATCTGTAACATGTTGCGGAAGGAAGGCATCTGATCTTTATTAACTAGTCTTCCGGTCCTACTGTTGTCAACAGTTGCAAATAATGGCTCACCCGGCATGTCGTACCGAAGCACACAGCCTGCGCCATCCAATTGCGGACGAGAGATACTAGCCCGGCCTTCCATTTGCTTACTATCGAACAACGATTTCGCTTTTTTTCTGCCCACAAGCAAGATAGAATCCTTTTGATCCACACCTTGCATCACAAGTACATGGTAGTCGGAATTATTGTAAACGCTGATATCAGGATGGAGATAGTTAAGGGTGACCAGGATCGATGCCGTGGCAGTGATAATCCAAGGAAGAAGAAGTTTGTGTTCTCTGTCTACGAACTTGCACAATAGGAGCGACAGGATGCAGACAAGAAAATATACGGAGAAATTGAGCGGGAAGAAATAGTTTAAGGCTACCACAATAAGGATGCCAATAATGCCCAAGAAACTGACAAAAAGGATTCTTCTCATATTCTATTCTGCTTTGAGTTGATAGCCAAATGCGGTCGTGGCAGTTTTAACTCCCTGTTCGTGCAACCATTTATAAATAGCAATTGCTTTGATTTGCACTGTTGACGGGTCGTCGAAGAATTTTTCGAGCTTGATGTCATCTTCCGAAAGGTTTTCAATGATCATCCTAACGGCTTCCGCATTATAACCTACACTGTTGATATCTGCATTGCTCTGCTTGAGGAAATTGACAGTTTGAGACGCTATTTCCCACAGTAGCCAGCTGATTTCAGCCTTTTTATCTGGAGTTAGGGGAATCTGAATGTTGTCGAACAAGTCGTCCCACATGGCATTGTAACGTATGTACATGGCTTTACTCCATTTCTGTTCCATACAATCTTCTGTTACTTCTGGGGCCTTATCATGTTCCACCGTGTCCGGCTCCTGCAATTGAAGGGACTGGGGGGCAACGGACGAACTGCTGTCGGCATTGTTGTCATTCTTCGGCATGTTTTCAGGAGATGCCTCGGCAGGGGTGTCATCGGTGCAGCACATTGTCTGAATCTGCTTACCCCGTGCTTCAATGCCTAAAGAGGCGAGTATCAGTAGGGGGATCCCCACGATGGCGCAGAGGAGCATCGGCCAGACATCCGAAAAGATGACCGGGAGGGTGAACGGTAGGATGACGGCAGTTGCCAGTGCCAGGAACGCCAAGATAATCATTGTGTAATAGTAAGCTTTCATATCTTTTTGTTTTAGTATAGTTTAATATCTGGAATGTCATAGTTCTCCGGCAGAATACGGTACGGATATGGGAATAGGCTCTCATAGAGCATCCCTTTCTTTAAGGACTCTGCGGTTGGTTTCAATTTCATGCTGCTGTTCTCGTTCCTAACATAAAAATCTTTTCCGTCAAAGAAAATTGAATAGTCTTTGCCGTCGAACTTCATACTGTTGTTCAACTCATATTCATCATCGGAGACATAAAAGCGGGTGTTAGAATCACATTTGCCCACTTTTTTTTCTCCACTCATCATCTCGGTAATGTCATCCCGGTCTGCGTCAAGGTTCACTATTTGGCTCTTCAGGTTCGCCTTCTTTTCTTGGCGGGTGCTTTCCGATGTCTCCCAGTACAATAGAGGATGTAACGAAGACTTGACCTTCTGGAACCATGTTTTAGGTTTCTGGTTACCGACGGTAATCTCCCTGCTTATATGTTTAGCCTTCAGGATGTTCATGAATGCCTCTTTTAGTTTCTTTTCCTCGTCCTCTCTTTTTGTGACATCTACCTTAATGGGGATACCGATAATGTCTGACTGTTTGTTGATCTTCATGTCAAGTAAAGGCCCCCTGAGACAGCCTCTTTTGGGCTGATCCATATAGACGACCTTCCCTTCAAGGTTATATAGCTTTTCAAGAATATCAACGGTCTCGTCGAGGAAAGGCTTATATCTGAAAGCTCTGCCACCAAGTATGACCTTGTTGAAATTTGTCTCCTTGACATTAATGACTATCTTTTCGATAATTTGGTATATTATCGAGTGGATAATGCCGCGCTGGTCATCAATCTGTCCTCTCTGTCCTATCATGTCGATAATCGTACCAGCTTTTTTGCCTTTCTCAATCTTGAGGTCTTTCTTCTCGACATTGATGATGGGATTATCGTCCTGTTTATAGTCCTCAAGTATTTTCTCCAGCCGGTAGAGGTCTGCATCTTCCGCTTCAGTAAGAACAGTCTTGATAATGCTTCTGGCGTCTAATGACCCGGACATGCTGGTGATATAGTTGACAAACATCGCATAGTTTAGGGCATTGCCAGCGCCGACGAAACCTGAGCGGTACACACTCACGGCATCACTGCCGTTCTCGACCTTGATGATTGAGAAATCCGTGGTGCCTTTGCCCACGTCTATCATGAGGTAGTTGCCGGCTTCCACGGCTTCACCACCGAACTTTTGCCAATAGAGGAAAGAGGCATCACTTTCAGAGAATGACCGGATGTCCAGCACCACGTCCTTCATCGGTTCTGGCAGCAAATTGCGAAACGCGGGTGAATCTGTGTGTTCCTGAATGGCACGGATGAAGCTGGACAACTGAACCTGCCCCATCACATTGGGCACAAGGAAAAACATTCTGATGGCACATCTGCCCTTCTGTCTTTTCCTGTCAGCCCTTTCCTTGACTTCCATCACAGCTTCATGGACAAAACGCATCACAATCGCCTGATGCAGAATCTCTGGCTCAATCTCATCAGGTGTCTCGCCAGACAAGTAGGAAATTTTGATATTGGGCAACCTCTGTCCTTTGTCCTCAGTGTTATTCCTTTTCGTGATAAAGTTGAACAGGGGATCTCCCTTGCCGGGTCTTACCGTGATGGCGCTATTGTCGTAAGGCAGGCAGGACTCTTTCTTCGGCAGGAAATAGATGCTCCTGAAAAGTTTCTCGTCCTTGTCATCCTGTTGGTCGTATGTCCTCTCTCCGATACTGTCGGAATCAACGCCATAAAAATGACTGACGAACTCATTGAACAGTTCAGATTCGTCGTTATTGTCCTCGTTGCGCATAACCAACATCTGGCTGGCCTCTGAACCAAAGTCAAGAACCATATTGTAGATTCGGTCGCCAGGAATGCAGTTGATATATACCTCTCCTGTGACATTATTCTTGTAATGGAATGCAATCGTGAACGATTCGGTCTCTTCAGAACCAAGAGCTTGGCTCCAAATATCCAAATATTTGCCATCTTCGATGAACCTGAAAGGGGATGCAACGAAGAACTCGTCATCTTTTTTCTTGTCACTCAGATAGATGTCAAGTCTGTTGCCGTCGGTAACGAAGGACTCTATGTACACCTCCTTGTCTTCTTTCTTGCTGTCGTAGGACACGAGTTTCAAGCTTTCACGCCTGATATGCATTAGTTCAACACCAGAACTTTGACTGGCCAAAAGCACTTTAATGGGATGCCTTTTGTCAGGATTGTCTGTCAATTTCAGGTTGTAAGCGCGTTCCGCACTTTCGAAATAAAAGTGATATACCATATTTTGTCTTTTTATTGTTTCTGGATAGTGATTTGTGACAACTTGGGGTAATGCTTGTTAGTTGGATTCAAATTGCTACCTATTGTCTTAATGCTTGTAACTTTAAAACCATTCTTAATATAATCTCTTAGTTCTGAAGATTTATAGTATGATACCTGTTGAGGTACGCTATCTACCAAGAATGTTGTATTGCCAAACACCGTTGGACTATTTGTGACAAGCATAGATTTGATGAGGGGATCTTGTGTTGCTAACAATTGGGTAATAAAGTCAAAATAGCTAACGTCAATAACTTGGATTTCAGAAAAATCCGTTTCTACTTCTCCTCTCAGATATACAGTACAATTGTCTTTGAGAAACAATGTATCATTAGAGCTTATGTTGTTCGACTGAAGCCGCCAGTTAATATCATCTAATGACTTTACTTTCTTTTGATAGTCTATATAATATTCTATTTTCTCAAATTTGGTGTCACTGAAATAGATGGTGCAGCTCTTTGGATCATATATGGCATTAATTTTTAATTTTGGATTTGCTTTTTGAATGGCTATACTCTTATTGGCATCAACTATAGTTGCTTGTGTGGCATCAGAATTATCAAACCATCTTGAGATTGTCGATATAAATACACCCACCAATACTCCAATAACCAAACAAGAGACTGCAATATATATCCATTTCTTTTCTATATGGATACTCTTGATATTATTAACTATCTTAGCGTTCTTGTCTTTTTCCCATTTTATAATTGATGCAGAGTCCTCGATATTGTTAAATACTTCTTTCCCTGTTAGAGTGTCCGCAACATATAACGCACTTAATAGCGTGTTGCAAAGATCTTCTGCGGCTCCTGCATCGTAAACTTCTATTATTGCTTTCCGAATGTCTTCATATACACGCTTACTATCATCATAATTAAGATTCAATAGAATATCCAGTAGTTGCGTATATATAAAGACCTTATAGATTGAAAATGTTTGAGTATGCTTCTCATCTTGCAAGTCAACTAAGAACAAAACAAGCCTTTTACCATCGTCCTTATAAACGATGTTTTCTTGCGGTACAAGTATCTGATAATTATTCTTGCTCATTACTCCAAATTATTTATCAATTGGCATCACTCGATACACATCTCCAAGAAGAATCATGGCTTGATTGCCCATGTCCTTAGGTTGCTTTATGAGGTAAACGCGATAATCCTTTCGGTCTTTTTCGCTTGTGACTTGTTTCCCCTCTATAGAACCATTGAAAGCCACGCTTTGGTATTCCTGCATCAGACTGACGGTAGATTCATATACCTCACAACCATCTGACAGTGTCTCTGTCTTTTTCCAGTTTCTGGGGTCTGCTAACTTTCCATTGATGTAGCCATTGACGATACCTATTTTATATGATCTATGCTTAACGCCATTCATAGCTTGATTTTTAAGAGAAGCAAAATACGCAGGCATTAGAGATGTTCTAAACTTATAACCACGTGAGGTCCTGTCATACCAACTGGTTTTCATTTTTCTCTTGTCGAAATCACGAAATAGGGGAGGAACATCATTCTCAATAATACTTTGTTTCTCATAACCAGCTTTTAGCAAAGCCTGTTTAGTTCTGCTGGCAGGAGAGTTTCCTACAGAACTGATGTATTTGCATAACAGAGTCAGTTTATTATTTAACTCTGCCTGCACAGGCTTTAAGTCATCCCTTGTCAAGTTCGAGCTTTGAGCCCATACTTGACAGAAACATGCAAAAAGCAATATGGTAGAAACTATCATCCACTTCTTCATAGATTTCTATTTTTTGGATTTTTTCTTTTTCCCAGCCTGATAAATACAGTGCCCTACTATTTTTTTGCTTTCTTTTTGCTCAATAATAATAAGGTATCCTTTTGATGTTTTCGATTTGTTCGGCTTGATATAACCACTAAGTGTTGATCCTGACACATGAATATCGATGTCATCAATATTGGAGTAAAGAGTGCCTATTGGATTAGTGGCAATACAAGTTCTCTCCTCTCCATTAAATCCTTCCATAGATTTTACATTGCTTATAATAGTAAAATCCCATTTTCCACCTTCTGCAGGTATATATGAAAGAGTTTGATCTAACGACAATTCATATTCTTTAATGACATCTGGTTTAATGAAGGTTAGTTCCAAGTTAAAGGCAATACTTTGAAAAGATACATTATTATATTCCTGCCCTCTCCATATAACTTTTAATTCAATAGGCTCATCTTCCACGCGTCGTCTTTGTGTATCATCTTCGATTTTCCTTTCTAACACACCAATGACAGTGTATCTGCCACTTTCATGTAGTTTTTTTATTTCTATTATTCGAATATGGTGGCTGATACTATAATCTTTTAAAACGTTCTTCTTGTACCAAGCAAGGAAATTAATCATTTTGATGTCGCCGGAATTTATTTGGAAGACATTGACACCTTTTTGATATGCTGATGCAAAATCTTCTGGGCGTATCGGTTCTACAGGATTGTTCATTTCAGAAACCTTATAAAAGAATTCCTTAACAGCACGTTCAATGTCTGCCTCAATGTTATGCTTGTTTTGGGCAGCAGACATCATAGGTAATAGAATGAACCAAATTAATATTATTATTTGTGTTACTTTCTTCATTGTTTCTGTAATATATAAGATTTACAATTCTGTCATTTGTTTCTCCCCAGTGAAAATCATTTGAATGAAGATGCCCCAGAACATAGCTATAAAAGAGAACATAATTAGGAAATCTCGCATGACGTACAAATTATGCCCAGTATTAAAGATGTTTTGATGTTTTGTTATGAATGGTTTATTATTATTTTTATGGCTAATTTGGGACAAAGCGTCTACCTTTCCATGTATGCTTACTGTGTCAATTGTTTTTCCTTCTAATTTGTTGTAATCAAATTTCCTATTCCATACTGATTCCTTATTACCATTTACATATTCTTTGTAATAATCCTCCATATAGCCGCCTCTTTCAAGGTATTTCTCTCCTACAAAATTAATGACAGCAAGTCCGACTATTAATGATGCGCAATAGCTTATTACCAAGAATTCAAGACTTCTAAATAGTTTCCTCCAAACACTACTTGAAGGCATTATTCTATTAATTTCATACATAATAAACCCAAATACGATTCCCGCAATAGATATGGCTGTAGGTAACGACGGTTTTGCATCAAAGAAAGATACGTAAATGTCGAACCCCATAGACATTGTTAGCCATGCTGCAGTAATGGCTGCAACTAACCTTGGAAATAAGAGGTGTAGACTTGAAATAGGGTGAATATATGGTGTAATTTTAAAGAATAAACAATAAGCAACAATGCTAAAAAGTATATATACTATTTGCCCCCATAAAGAATCTATGTATTTATCAAATATGTAATATAAAGAGATAGAAATAATAACAAGAATAATAACTGCGGTTGTCCTTTTAAGAATCAGTTCCTGCCTTGTTTTCACAGCCCATTCCCCTGATGCATAGTTTAATAACAGGTTGCCTATAAACGGGCATAGAATCACACTAATCCCTGTTACAATAATTCTCATATTAGTTTTTTCATAACTAAAATCTGAACCAATTATTTCGATTCCAAATAGCCATGTAAGAAAAAAAACGATTATCAACAATAAAGATACATTTAGATGTTTGAATAAATGTAGATGGATAACATCATTAAAGTCATAACGCTTTAGAAACCAACGAGAAATAAGCTCCCTATTACTGTTACGGGTAGCAAGCATAGATATTGATATCTGATCACTGTCCTCATTGACTTTTAAATATTCTACTAATGTATCAGCGTTGCAAATATGTTTGATACCAGACCCTTCTTTCATAGTAAAGCATACGCGTCTCATCTCTTCTTCCGGTTCTGCAAACCACGAAGGCCATTGTTGGAAACTATATCCTCCAAATATTTCCCGTCGGATTTTACTTTTTCCAGGGTATCGGTGTTCAAAGTCTTTTTCTGCTTGAGGATTCATAATATCTTGCACCCATAAATCCTCAGCTTTAACAAGTTCATTTGCATACAAGACTTTTATAGACTCTTTTCTCTGTTTTTTTGTTTTTCTGTCTAAACTTCCATTTTCTATTTCATCTATTGCCTCTCTTGTCAATTTCCTGTAATAATAGTATTCACACTTATGCATCAATGCAGAGAAATAGAAGTTTGACATCAACCTCGAATACATCTTCTGATAGCATGCACTGTTCTGAAAAACATCGGAATGTTTCAGGTCGAACATAAAGTCCAGCAATAATTTACGCAAAAAACCTGTTATAACGTCTATTTCTTTTTCCTTCTTAGTTTTGTCATCTTTTATCTTCTGCTTTGAATACAAATAGATTCTATTATCGCGAACTAGATCCATCAGCCACAATGTCGAATAAGAGGCTGTTTCGTCAGACATTTTGCGTAAGTTCCTGTAAAGGATCTCCTCCACACCACCCTTATCATTCTCTGATTCTTTATCTTTCTCAATGGGATACCTTTTCTTTATCAGCTGCTCAAGATATCTTCCACCCATACTGGTGTTTTCATCTATAACCTGAGGGAAGGTTGAGTTATAGATTTTCTTTATTGTATCTGACAGCCTACTGGAAGATGTATCTGCGAAAGGCAAATCCAGAATAACTTCTTCCATGTGAGCCATTCCGATGTCAGTCAGACCAGATTCGCCTACTTTTGGAAGAGATTTATTATTAATACCTTCCTCGTCGTATGCGTATTGTGGAAACTCTTTATTAATTAGACGCTTCTTACCATCATTTTCCAAAATTTCTACAAAGTTGCTCTTCTTTTCAAGTTTATATGCGCTATAATGTAAACGGAAGGATATTGTGTCAGAAGTAATAGTCACATTGATAGGGTATTTGGGTGACATTGGGTTGTCAACTGATGGCCCAAAATATGCAGGCAAATCAACATAGTCGTAGATGGCCACACCACTTACGACTTTCGATAATGCCTGATTCAGTCTAAAGTATCTTCCGTAGTTCATTGCTGTTGAGATTTCAGTTCAAGAATGTAATTCTCAATGTTTTGACATAATATATTAAAGTTCTTAGAACTCACCTCATCCAATTGCTTTTCAAACATAGCCTTAAAATAGATATATTCTTCCCACATTTCTGGCCACTGTCGGATAGTGCCAAAAGCAGTAAGATGTACCAACTGAGTTAGGTGCTCTAACATTCCACCAAGATTAATCCTGTTTTGAATGAAATCCGTCATCAGCACAGACCCCTTAGTGTCAAATACGTTTGCGTTTTGACCAAAAGGTATTTCTACGTTTTTAAGGATACTACGATAGTGATATTGTAAACTCAGTACCTTTTGGTATAATGCATTGGCCCTTTTTCGGATGGAATCCCCTTTTGGATCTTCCTTTTTTTGCAAAAAAATTCTATTTATAAGTGAATATATTTCGATGGAAGATAATTTAAGTATGCCAGAATCATCCAAACGCTTATCCATCAGTTTCAACAAATTGTATAGAAATAATTGAGGGGTATTTGTCGGACATGCACCAAGATTAATATACCAATACTTTTCACTTTGATTAAGTCCCTCAGCTAAAAGGCGATCATGTACAGCAGAAGAATATGCGGAAATAAACATAAAGAACTGTCTTCCACCAGGTCCATTTCCTAGACCCTTTTCTGTTTCTAATTTCGTTTCCACATTCTCTAATAACACTTTTATGTCTTTCGAATTGAAAATCTTACACAAATCATTATGCTCTCTTTTTTTTATATATTTCCGCAGTTCTTCATATTTAACGTCTTGGTCTTGAGGGTCAAAGATTTTTTCCTCTTCACTAATTAGTTCTTTACTGTTTTTTATGTTCCTAATGTCATTAGCTTGATGCTTTGAAGATACATATGTGTAAATAGTTTCTAACAAATCTGTTCCGTAACTATGTTTACTATCTTCGTCTTTTTCCATATAATAGTCCAAAAGAATCAAATCGTATGTTTTGTCAGTTAATGCCTTTTCTGCTTCTTTTATACTTTGTGCATATTCAAATAGAACTATAATGTCGTGATTAACATCTTTCTTTTCTATCTCAACTAATTCCTTTCGACTATTATCTACTTTCCGAAATTTTTCTTTTCTGTCCTTTCGACAGTCTTTACAGATTACTCTGCATTTCTTAGATATGTTTTCCTCAGAAGTTGTATATTTTTGCAGGAAACTATTGAGCAGATTGACAATAATAAACAATTTACAATTCCATTGAAATTCGGGTGCAGTATTATTTATGTCACTCTCCATTCCTTTAATTGCTTTGTCATCAACTAAGAGAATTCTCCATTTCCTATTCGTAATCCTTTTCAGAGCATTATCCTCGCCAATAAACTCTTTTTTTATCATTCGCTGTATAACACTTTCTGAATGAAAAATAAAAGGTGAAACACCCTCTGCATGAGAACCCGCGACAAACGCTTCTTTAGCTAATCTAGCGTTCAGGTCAGCATATTCCTTAGCTACACTGAGGTTATAAAGATGTTTCTCATAGTTGCGAATAATACTCTTTAAAGCTTCAGAAAAACAATCTTTATATGTTAGCTTAGTTTTTCGTCCTGTATCATCAAAGTTAGGAATTTCACACTGAGGAACAAAATAGTTCCATATACTATTGTCCAAAATCTGAAAAGAACGGGGGACTTTTTCGTTAAGAGGTTCGCTGCCATAAACGCTTTTGGCAATAGAATCTTCCTCAGAGACGTGTATACAAGGGATTGCGTGCCATTTCTTAACATCCTGCCCTCCCTTTTCGTTTTCAAGTTGACTTTGTGCAAAGTTATTTACATCTTCGCGCCTTTGGGCATTATATGTATGTATGCTATCCCATGAATGAATTACAATGCGTATTCTATATGGACATTCATTACGTAATGGGAATAAGGGGGTAATTCCTAAATCATAAAATAAATCAGTAAAGTCTCGTTTTTCACCTTGCAATATTTTTTCTATTAAATAGTGATATGTTCCACTATTGTAATAAAAACAAATAATAGCCTCATTGGGGTATTCTCTATTCATCTTTTACTAAATTAAAATCTCTTTGGATTGTTTAAGGCTTTGGTGATAAGTTCTTTCATGCTTCTGATGTTTTCTGTGTTATCACTAAAATCGTTAGCAAGTCTTTTTACGTTTTCATATCCGTCAGAGAGAAAGTTACATGACTTTTGCATATTGTCGAAATCATAGTGCTTAAGGTGTTTTAACGCCTCTCTTAAATAGTAATAATTCCTAACATTATCTACGACAAAATCATAAACATCTTTAATAGAATGCTCTTTTTTCAGAAAATCGCCAATATGTCCTGAATGTTGAAATAATGCAACATATCGGTTTGTATTACCATATTTGTCTGGAGGAGCAACATCAAATACAATTCTCGGATCTATGTCTTTTGCATGAAGAATTAAATAAAGTTGTTCTGTATCCTTACTAAACTGTTCTGACAAGGCATTAATCCACCATTCTGCATCATCTGCAGGAGTGTCTAAAGGCCATATGGCATATACCATAGCGTTATCATCACTACAGCCTCTTAATCTGTAATAAGAGAAACGGTAGGACATTAGCGGTTTATCTGCAAGTTCCCTTGAACTAGGATTAAAATTGGAAGGAAATTTTATTTCATAAGCATCTTGTTGCCCTTCCTTTCTAAGGTGTTGGCTTACCCACACCCCCGTCTGTTTCTTAAGAACTTCTATAGGGGCATTACAACTGTTAACTTTATATTCATGTAATATCTCCTCAAAAGATTGACTTGTCTCTTTGTCTTTACAAGATTCAGATATCTTTTTAGCTTTCCATAGTGGATAACTTGCAAAATCAATTTCTTCTAAATCGCCTTGAAAATACGATGCGACACTTGGCTTATCCTTTATATAATCCTTGATATTCTTATGAAGTTGAGTTAAATAGTTTTTCTGAAGCTCTTCAATTCTTTCTGCCAACTCGTTTTTGCTTTCGTCAATTAAATATTGATCCCATATTTTCTTTAACAAATCTGGCCCGTTGTTCTTGTCATTCACAATGCTTTCCCATAAGTGGTTGCACAATAAAGACCCAGTCATTGGCATAGATTCTGTTGATTTTGCATTGAAAAGCCAATTTTCCCCAATGGCCTCCCCAATGGGGCTATTATAATATGTAGAAAAGACAATTACTGTCTTTTGTTTTTCTGAATTATTCATATCTAGCTGTATTTAATAATCTTACTAATGAATATTTACAATCTAATGCTGCATGCTCAATTGCAGAATATGGAATAAAAGGAAAATGCTGTGGCATATCATGTTCTGCAGGTTTCGATCTCCCAGAATGAATAGACATTCCTGGAAGAAAATAATGAGTAATCTCATTATTGTCAATACAGAACTCGATTATCCGTTTATCACAAACCTCAATATATTCATTTGTTTTGTGAGTGAAAGACATATAGATTTCTTTTGTAAGGTTTTCTTTAGCTTGTTCGTCGTTTTTAATTTCAAAAGTTTCGTATAATTTATCAAGAATTCCTTGATGAATTGATATAAAACTAAAATCATGAAGGATTGCATAGTCTTTACCATATATTGGTTCAATAGTAAGCTTCTTCTCTTTTGTATTCCAACTTAATTCTGCGTATTTATAACACTTAGAAAAGGCTTCTTCATTATCGGGACTCTCATAATATCCATATAAATTGAAACATTTTAAGCCTCCGCTCATTTTGTTACAACTTTGGATTATAGAGAAAATATAGACCCCCTTAGACGCATAAGTTGCTCCCAAATGACTCTTACCTTCAACCGAATCTTTGTCTTTCCCTTTCCTGGGATCTACTTCCCAATATCCATTAAGATAATCTTCTATTTCTTTTTGATTCTTCAATTCGTCAATTACATCATCATTATTGGGGAACATTCGCTTGATGATTTCTTTGTCAGAATCAATGTCTTTGCCAAATTTATCTATTATGGGAATAATGAAGTCTGTCTCCTCTAAACCAAATGCTTTGGAGAAAAGACGCTCGTCAAAAATTGCGACTTTCTGTTTCATGACATAAAGATGTCTGTTAAACCAACCAAGGTCAATAGTCTCATTACGCAATAAGCGATCTGTCGAATTGTTCCCTGTTATACCCTCGCTAAAAAGGAATCTATTTGAATCTTCACTATTGACAACATAATATTGGTATTCCTTTTTACTTTCAAGGTGGGTTACATATCGGTATTTTGCATTTACATCTTCATCAAATGTAATCATTTGATCCAGCTTCTCCTTTTCAACAGGGTCTTCTTTTAGCTTTTTGTCATAATTTGCCTTAGCCCGATCATCTTTAATGAGAATCTTTTCGGATCCATCCCATGATGCCAATTTCTCTCCTAAGCCTCTATATGCTTCTTCTAACGCAAACTCCAATGTTTTATCACTAATCTTTTTTCTCATAGTGATATGATCCTTTATAGGTTTCAGTATACTCTGAACCCGAGTTAGTCTGAAAAATAGAGAAGAAGAATGTCTGCGTACAACATTATAATCCTTGTCATCTTCGATTGTGTCGTCAAATACAATATAATCAAAATTCTTATTCTTATGTATGATGAAAGCCTCGGGAGTAAATATCTTCCATCCTTTCTTTGCAAATATTCTTTTTCCAGAGAAATCTTCTCTTACCTTTCTAAATTCTGGGGATATAAATGCTACTTTTTGGGGCTTGACTATACAGAAGATGTATTGAAGATGTTCTTCTTTCCCTTCTTTGGAAATTCTTGCATAAAGGACAGGTGCAACATTGTCATTTCCTGGTGATGTCCATTTTATATCATGTTTTAGATCTTCTAAATTAGGATCATCCATTTCATTTCCACTAAGAATAGGACGATTTTGTCTTTCGTCTTTTATTGACCTCAACCATGATGCAGAAATCCTCATCTCTTTGATACCCTTGTTTGCTTCCTTCATTTTCCCATTTCTATCGACATATTGTTCTGCAATCGCCATGCGAAGTTTTGCCAAATCGTCTTCACAAATGGTGAGGTTGTCTGTTAATGTCACAATATAAATGTCATCAGCATCCTTGGAGTTAATATAAAATCTTTCAAGAACCTCTCCTAACGAAAGATGATTTTTGTTTTTTGCATCATTAGACATTATTTCAAGATGAGGAGCATCTTGTGAAATCTGCCTATAATATTTGTGCTTTCTAATCTTAATATCTTCTTTGGTAAAGATGTCAATTGTAATTTCTAATTTCCCTTTTTCTCTCCAATTTCCATGCTTGGCTGCATTTCTAATAATGTTTTCAAAAATAGAAAAAATAGCCTGCCTGCCGACGACTCCACCTGGTAAGCTTATATCATATTTGCGCATCTCATTAAGTTCCGAAAAAGCCTTTTCAACCACATCTTGATCTTTGTAGTACTTTAAAGGTTCAACAGCTTTTCTACGTTTGTTGGCTGCAATTTTTTCAACTGGATCACCTGTGAATGTCGAACGAAATTTGAGAACAATATCTCCTAAAGTGGTTTTGTTTTTCCCACTTGTTGGACATGTCTCACGTCCCAATCCCTCAGAACGCGCAATGTTACCTAATAATATGTTATCTGGTTTCAGATTCTGTCTGTCTGGATGGCGTTCGTACCTCTTGTCGTTATTTAATTCATCATAGATAAAGTCTTTAAAATTGATAGTAGAGAAATATGGAACAAAATCAGTTGCTATTGTTGCGATAAAGTCCTGACGTTCTTGTAAATATGAAATAAATTGGCCCAATCCTACCAGGAATGGTAGGGCTACATTTTCTATAGGGTCTATTCTCTTCTCGGATTCTGTATCTTCAGATATAGTGTCTGAATTCTCTTCGTCCCTAGTGCTGTTTGGATTTTCATCCACTTTTTGGGCAGATGATTTGTTTTTTGCTATTGCAGATGCTATTAACTGTTTGGCTTTTTCAATGTCATTTTCACTGAGAGCTAATAGGACTAAAACATAGTTTTCTTCTTCTATTAACGAAGACAAAACATTGCTTCTCAGCATTTCTTTCACAGAAGCTAAATGCTGTTTCAGATAAGCCATAACATGACTGCCCAAATTATGGCTCATGTTGCGTGACATAATTGCCGCTTTCGCAGACTTTATACTTTCATATAATTTCCGACTAGAAATGTCACTAATATAACGAGTCCGTATTAAACTCACGATATCCCTTAATGCTCTTACACGATATTGGATAAAAAACTCACTTTCATCTATATTTTCAGAAATAATAAGAATATGTGTTAGTTTACGGCCACTACAGATGTCGTAGTCAAATGATATGATGGTGTAATATAATTCTTTTGCAATGCCTTCTGAGTTGTAGGATTCTGACAAGATTCTGATGAAATTACCTTCAAGTTGGATAAATTCACTTAGTCTATTTTTGTACTCTTTTAATCTGGTATTATTGTCTTCGTTATCAACTTTCACTCCGCTAAAAATTAATCTATTATTGCGAGTCTTGGTTATTTTAAAAGAAATTGTATCTGTTGCATCACCTTTAATACTGTAAAAATTGTCAAGAAGATCTGTGAAATTGTATTTAATTTCATTTTGCTTCTTCTCAATGATCTCTTTGGCTTTATCTTTTTTTAGAGGATCAGTATTAGTTACAAATGCAAAAGGTATAAACGGACTCATTGCTTCTACCTTTACATTAAGGACTAAATGAAATGCGCCCGTATAGAGTGGGTGTCTAGGGTCAAAATAGTCACCTATTTTCTTCTTATCACACCTAAAATCATCATATGACATTGAGTCTTCAAACATGTCTTGTGAAATGATGCCACGGTATTGCAATTGGATATCATCGTTGCCATAGTCTACTGGCATGTTTTTTAATGATTGGAAATCGTCTATAAAGGCCATAATCAATATACTTAAATTACAATTTTTCCATAATTAATTCTAATTTGGGTTCGTGGGACTCCTCATTAAATGATATTTTCCCAATGACAGACTTATACGATTCTTTCATAATAAAGTCATAATAATCCCTCATGGAGACATTATTGCCCAGTTTATCTATTGCATCCCTAATTATAAATAGTATCGCATATGAATAGGCAGCAAAAGCATTCGGAGTAGAATTGTACTTCATTTTGAAGGCATCGATAAATTCTGCACTAATTGGCCCATTTACAATATATAGAGGCGTTTTTATTTCACCGATAAGAGCCATGTTCTCTGAATTTGCTAAACTTATATCGCCAATAATAGGAACATTGCCAATCCTTGTGTCTGTATATAATTGACGGATTATAACTCCAGTGCTTTCTCCTGTGCTTGCAAGATAAATACAATCAGGATTGCTAGAGATTAATTTGTTAATAATGTTTTTAAAATCGCTTGTGGTGGGATCATATCCTTCAAAAAACGACAACTGCATTCCTGCTTCTTCCACTTGTTTTTTGAAGGTATTTGCATATCCAGAATACACTTCGTTCTGAATATATAATAGTGCAACTTTTTTATATTCATTATCTTTGACGAAATCCAGCATTCTTCCCGTGACCATTGGAACGGTAGGATAAATTCGAATACATCTGTTTGACAAATCAAGAATTCCTGGATTAGGAGTTGCAGTTGCAAATAGAATTTCTTCCTGATTATTTGTTTTGGGTATAAAGCTAAATAAAGTTGCCCCTCCAAAACCTATTATAAATTTCACATTTTGTGAATGTAATTTGCTATATGCAGAAGCTGCATCTTTGGGGGTGCTTTTACTATCCTCATAAATCATCGTATAAACATAGTCTTTCTGACTTTCATTCAGGGAATCAATTGCTAATTCCAAAGCCTTCTGACACATTTGCCCATTAGTTGCTGCATAGCCTGTTAGAGGAAGAATTGCACCAATTCTTATTTCATTTGTTACCTCGTTGTTTCCTTTCTTGAAGAAAAGGAAAAGTAACATAGTACAAATTAATGTAATGATAATTAGACCAGTCTTTTTCATAATTGCCTATCCTATTTTGAATTAAACATTATTTTTTCAATTTTTTCTGTACTTTCTTTATTGATAACATTTGTTATAGCACCCTGGCTTAATAAATAGCTTCTTTCACAAAACTCCACAGCCTTAGCAATATTCTGTTCAATGAGGATAATTGTGACGCCAAGTTTTTCCTTGATAGAACGAAGCATTTTGTACATTTCTACTACAGCTATTGGTGACAATCCAGCGCTGGGCTCGTCAAGGATAACGAGGCGAGGATTGGTGGCGAGGGACATCGCTAAAGAGAGTTGATGCTTCTGACCTCCGCTCAGTTTGTCTGCCATCAAGTGTTGTAATTGGCTTTTAGGTTTTTGTAGTAGCGGAATTATTTCCGCTAATTGAGCAGACCTTCCTTGACCAGCCAGTTGGAGGTTATCCCAAACGGAGAGGTTACGGAACACCTTGCCGCCTTGTTGCATGATGGAGATGCCACGATGGGAGAGCTCGCTGGTGGAGAGGGCTGTGATGTCTTCACCCTCGAATAAAATCTCTCCCTTTCGGACGGGAATCATATTCATGATGGCCTTGCCGAAGGTGGATTTGCCAGAACCATTGAGACCTATAATGCCGACAGCCTCTCCCTGCTGCACTTCCATTGAAATACCGCGAAGGATATCGACACCTTCCTGGTAGCCTCCCCAAAGATTATTGATCTTCAGTATCTCACTCATAGTCCCAAATAGCTGTTTCGTACATTCTTGTCGTCAAGCACTTCGGCTGTCGGACCTACTTTCTCTATCACTCCGTCATCAAGATAGGCACAGGTGTGCGCCACTTTACGAACGAAGTGCATATTGTGTTCTATCAGCAAGACGGTAAGTCCTTCGGCTACCATCTCACGGATTATCTGTTCTATCGTATCTATATATACAGGATTGACTCCTGATGTCGGCTCGTCCAATAATAGTAACCTGTCACCTCCCATCAATAGGCGTGCCAATGATAACAAGCGCTGCTCACCGTATGAGAATGCTGAGGCATCATCATTCAGCATCTTGAGATATTTGCAGTCCTCACCAAAGATACGCTTCAAGATATCTATGGCCTGTTGTTCTTTCCGGTTTTCTGCTTCTTGATAACTCTTTGGATGTATCAGAGAAGAGAAAGGTTGTTCACCTGTCTTGTCATCAGAAGCTAATTTCATATTCTCCATCAGGGTGAGACCTGGCAGTAACTGTCCGTCTTGGAACAGACGCCCAATGCCCATTAGAGATATTCTGTGGGCAGGAATCTTATTGAAATTAATACCCTCAAAGATGACATCGCCCGTGTAATCTTTTTCAAAGCCCGAGATAATATTAAATAAGGTAGTCTTGCCTGTGCCATTGCCACCTACCAAAGCTGTAATCTTGCCTTTCTCAACAGTAAGATTGACACCGCGAAGCAGCTGGAATGTCTCATTCTGAGCATTCGTAAAACTCATGTGGATATCGTTTAACTGCAAGAACATATCAATTCAAAACGGTTTTGCCCCATAAACCTTGGGGGCGGTAATACATCACAAGAATCAGAGCCAGTCCATAGATAATCTGTCGCAAGTTGGCGGCAATGCTGTCTGGCAGTCCGACAAAGCGGAGCAACTCTGGCAGCAGCACCACGAACAAGGCACCCAAGATGGGGCCTTTGGTGTTGCCGATACCTCCAATGAACAGTGCACTGATGATAAAGATACTTTCATCGAGTGTGAAACTGGTGGGGTCGATATAACTGAGATACGAGGCATAAATGATACCTGCCAGCCCTGCAACAGCAGCCGAAAGGAAGAAAGCCCAAGACTTGAGCAACACCGTATTACGGCCCATCGCTTTCACCATAACTTCATTAGCACGAATGGCATTCAATGTTCTACCAAAAGGTGACTTCATGAGATGATGAAACAGGAATACGACAACCGCCATTAGAATCAGCGAGAATGTTAAATAAGCATAGATACCTGATAGTTCTATAGTTCCAAATAGTTTGATACCAGGAATACCAGGAATACCATACGGACCACGAGTAACATCTGTCCAATTATATAATATGGTATATACAATGAGCTGGAAGCCCATGGTTGCTATGACAAAATAGTCACCTTTCAATCGGACTGAGGCATAAGATACCAAGAAACTGAATATGCCTGTAAAGAGTATCACCAATCCTGCAATCATCAAGAAAGGCAAGTTGAACTGCATCAGGAAGTACGTCCCAATATACGCACCAATGCCATAAAACGCAGCCTGACACATGGTCAACAGGTTGGCCATGCCAATGGTCAGGTTTGCGCTCAAAGTCAACATAATGTAGATGTTGAGCATGATGATGATATGAAAGACATACTCCATACTACACGGTACGTTGTTTATATCCCGCTATGCCTTGAGGCCGCAGGAATAAGAGGATTAATAATACTAAGAAGGTGACGGCATTCTGCCAGTTGGAGGCGAACTGATAGACGGTGAGCGACTGCAGGACGCCCAGAGTGAGTCCGCCAACGATGCAGGTGCTGAACTTGCCGACACCTCCAATAATCATCGCCACAATGGCGCTGATGAGGACGCTCATGCCCATGTTAGGATCGAGGCCTACATCGTAAACCGTCAGACAACTAGCGATGGCAATGAAGATGCCACTGGCCAGGAAGACGGCGATTCGGGTACGGTTGGTGTTATAGCCCAAAGTCTCAAATAGTGTTTCATCGGCACTGAGAGCCTGAAGGCGCAAGCCCCAGTTGGTCCATCGAAGGATGATAAGGAAGGCCGCGAGGACGATGATGCCTATCACAGCCTGATACATCTGAGGAGTGGTGATAATGATGTCACCGAATGAGAATGGCTTGAGGATGGAGTTCTCAACCACCTTGGTCTCGTTGCCAAAGAACATGGCAATGGTGTTAATGATAACCGTCATCAAACCGATGGAGGCTATCATTGCTACATTGAGCGAGGCTTTTTTGTTCTTCAGAGGGCGGTAAACTAAAATCTCAGAAAGCAGGCTGAGCATCATTGTCAAAATTATCGCCGTTACGGATGCGAGTATGATGGGCAATTCCATTTTTGCAGCGAAGAACCAAAATATATATGCTGCAAATACATATATACCAGCTGCAGCGATATGGAAAATCTTCGTGGTGTTATAAACTAGGGCAAAACCTATCGCCAACAACGAATAGAGAATGCCTGTAATTAGTCCGTTTATGATGAATTGCCCAATCATCAGCGTATTATTCTACTTTTAAAGTGCAAATATACGTTTTTTATTAAAAATAAAAGAGAAAATTAGGGGCTTTTAACGTAAAGAGACCAATTTTCTCCTATTTTCTTGGTTCCATACCTGTTTTTTATGTTAATTGTCTTCCCATTAAGAGTATAAATGCTTTTAGTCGTCAGATAATTATTCACCCACCAAACGAGGTTGTCATAAATGGCTGACATCACATCGTGATGTGTCTTGTGTGGTGAGTCGCAATAACCATTCAGGCCAGAAGCAGTGAAAAGTCCTTGGGGCAGAATGGTCTGTAAGCAAGTGCTCTCATCTCCCTCGTCCATTTCTTCATTCCCTTTTTCAAATGCTTTCAGTGAGTGTTCAAGTTGAGTGACAGTGTAGTTGGTCAGTATGCAACGGTTGTGGGTGGCAGTATAAAGACCGCTCATATGCGTGAGATAAATGATTTCTACATCAATGTCGTATGGGCGATGTAAGCTGGGGATTAACTCTTCATTAGCCATCTCAGAGAGTTCAGACGGGAAAAAGGATTTTCCATCTTTTTGTTCTCCAATGATAAAGGAAATTGTGTAGTTACATTTGAGTTGGTGAGTTGGCAACATAGCGTTTGTAATGTCATAGATGTTGCTCTTGATGAAATCGAGGTCGTCTTCTTCGTCTTTATCATTGTCTTTGGCCAATAAGTAGCGGTCAATCATAAATAGATGATTGGAAGGGATATGCTCTCCATTGATTCTGTTCAACATAAAATCCCAAGAATACCCCTTTTCGTCTTTCTTGGGACTAAATCTTAAACCTTCATCAATTAATATGGAGGCATCCATTTTTTTTACTGATTGGCATATAACACCATAGTCTCGTTGTATTTCTTCGGCTTCCTCTTCAGAGATGTCTAGCAGGAAGATGCCATTCCAATATTCGGTGACCGACTGGCGGTTTTGGGGTATGCCTTCGATATATTTGGTCGCATACCTTATTTGAACTCCACTGCTGTCTAAGATAAACAAAGGGTCTTCTTGAGTTAAGTATTTTTTCTCATCCAAAGACGAGACGTAAATGAATTTCTGTTTAGTAAATATCTTAAACCAAACATCTTGATCCTCTGGCTCCATGTCTGAAGCCATGTTGTCTATGACGATGTCTTCTAATGTCTCTTGGGGAATAAAGATACTGAGCATAGGCTACTTTCTCCTTTCGTGCTTGATGATGGTCATGTGAAGTCGCCCTGCTTCATCAAAAAAGCCGGAGTCAAACTTGTTGTTAAATCTTCCACTCGGGAGGAATCCCATGTCGTAGGGGACACGAGTGGTCGGGAAATAATACACCTTGAAGGGATTCTTTTGTTCTAACTCTTCCTGGTCTTGATAGGACTGCTGCAGCACAATGTTCTGCACTGAACGAATGATATACTCAGAGTGGGTCTCAATGATGAAACGGAAACCATAGTCATTGTAGATGTCGGCGAAGAGATCTGCCAAAAGGCTCTGCAATTTGGGATGCAGATTCTGCTCCGGCTCTTCAATGACGACGGTAGGTGTCGGGGTTGTGGGACCTTCGTAACGACTGATAAAGGTGGCCAGCTTCAGCAACAGAATCATAATCTGAATATAACCAAGGCCAAGGTCGGCAAGTTCCATTTCTCGGCCCGCCATGTTCTTTACTTTCACATAATAGGCCGCCCCTGACTTACAGTCGATATTGAAATCTGTACCAATCTCAAACTTCTTCATCCATTCAAGAACAAAAAATCTCTCTTTGTCGTTTTCCAATATTTGCTCCTCAAAGTAATCGTGGAGGACTGCTGCTATATAATCGTTCTTGTCCTCGTATGAGAACACGATCTTTTGTGTTACGGCATGCGTATAAATGTATTCTATGACGTTGTTACGCAGTGTGACTGCAACTTTCTTTGCCAATGACTGTAGCTCGTCCTTGTACTCTTCGCATTTTTCTGAGAAATCAATGATTTGGTTAATAATATCGTTCTCATTCATGATCACCGATGGCCTCTCCATCTCCATTGTCAGATTCGTTCCTTTTGAACATAACGTAGCCTGAGACTTCTTGTAATCAAAGGCTACGGAAATTCCTTCAGTGTCTTGGATGGAAAGAAGAATGATAGGAGAAAGTGTCTCATAGCTATCATCCTTATCATTTTCATTTCCTTCAATAGTAACTCCAAATGTGATCTGTTCGACAAGCAAGCTAAATGAAATGGTTTTGTCTTTCCTGTCAGCAGCATGGTGATTCAATGCACGCCAGAATGTACCTATGTGAAGATCATGTATTTGGTTAGCATCAAAACGGAATTTTGGTGCATGAGAAGAAGGATCTTTCCAAGAATTACGTATATGGCGCAGATTATCAAATGTAAGCAAGAGCGCCTTTACCAATGTTGATTTGCCACAATTGTTTCCACCTACGAGAAAAGTAATATCTCCGAATGATAGTGGTGGGAAGTATTCAAACCTTCTGAAATTTGAAAATGATATTTGCTTCATATTATAATTTATTGCTGATTTTTAATTCTCTATATTTACCATTAAAAAGATGACCGCCACCCTCCACAACAGGGACTCTTACCATATTTGTCCTTTTGTCATAGCTGAAGTGGAGTTCTTTTGTTTCTTGTGACCCAATTATTTCTATTTTCCAATCTTTTTCTAAAATGCGAGCAGGTGTTAATTTGCCGTTCTTGATAGTGAATGCAAACAAAACAGTATCATCAGTTTTAAAAAACTCATCACTCCCGTTCAGAGACATTGGCTGCGAGTCGTTGAATAAGGCTTCTATCAAATAATAATTGTCCCCACCTATGGCAACATTTTGCACACTATTGATAGTACAATATGGGAAATTTGCTTCTCCAAAATTAGTAAGTGAGTTGTATAATAGTGTAGTGAAGTAATCTAATACGGCAATCTCTCTATTCCCTGTTTCATATTGGAGGATACCTATGTCGTAATTAGAACCAGCTCCATTACCACCTGTGTAACCGTTGAAGGTGTAAATTCGCAACTTCCCATCAGGGGAGTCGTGTATGAGTAAATCTTCAACCTTGATTCGTTCATGAATCATGTCTGGGTGAGAGTGAATCAGATATGCCATATTTAGGTCGCGCCGTTCGGAGCCACATCCAATAGGGTCGTTCCCCTCATATTCCATTGTTTTTCGAATTGCTTCTTTTGCATCAGGGTTGGCCGTAAAGACGGTGCCATCTTCAATGATGTTTGTATAAAAATCAATGGTGTCATTCTTGGGGGAACTAATGTGTGAAACGCCGTCATACCCATTTGCGAGCCAACTGCTCTTATGGAGAATGTATTTCCCGTTGGCTCTACCATCTTCAAGATATTCCTGAAACACGACAATGCTATCTCCGTCATTGTTGATTTCGTAGTGTGGTTCTATTTTAAGACTTCCCTTTGAGGGTGTTCCAATGTAACGTGCTTGCCATCCATCTATAGTGTTTTCTATCTCCAACGGTAAACACTTACCGAATTCCGTAGGGGTACAATATATAATGCGGATATGTTCTAAGTCTGGGAGAATCTCTCTCTTCTCTTGCATACAGGAGGTTATTGCAAGCGAAAAAAGAATGAAGATACAGATATACTTTATTCTCATAGGAAGCCTATAACTAACATTTTTCCTACAAAATTAGTAAATAAACATGAATTAGCAATCGTTCCAGCCATAATATTTTTATTTTTTAAGGATTTGTCCTTTGCTTGTTTTACTGTCATTTACTGAGTTTTTATTTTACAAATTTAAAAGCCAATCCTTTTCTTTTCCTGGGGAATTTCTATTGGCTGTATGTCAGAAGGGGTTATGCTAAAGAATATCTTGAAATCACGAATGGTGTCGTTTCTCATACAACGTTTTGCATGTGTCAGATAAATATTTTCCAACAGATTCGCAACATATCTGGCATTCCCCCAGGTATTGGGATTTCTTGTGGAATATGCTTTTGAAAGGACTTTTTTATATTTACACAATCCTGCACGAGTGAAATGATAACCATACTCTTCTAAACGATGAAGCGTAATTCTAACCAATTCTTCAATGGAAAAATCTTTAAATTCGAACCGATTAGGGAATCGTGACGCTAATCCAGGATTCAAATCCAAAAGTTTCTGCATGGGTTCCTTGTAACCACACAAAACAATGGCAATATCACGCTGCTGCTCGTTTGACAGGATGTCCATGAATTGTGGAAGAATAAGCTTCCCGGGATCATTCGGATGATTAGAATTCAAGAGATAGGCTTCGTCTATCATTAACACGCCGCCTTTGGCCTTTTTCAGAACCTGCCGGATAGCATGCTCCTCATCACCCCAATTTGATCCTAAGAATGTGGCACGATTACATACAACGACATGGCCTTTACTTAAAACTCCTGCCTCTTTTAGAAGCCCTCCATATATCTTGCAAACTGTAGTTTTGCCAGTACCTGGGCGACCTATGAATATTGCATGAAGTGATACCTGATGCTCCTTCCATTGTGGATAATGACTACGCATCCGTTTATTGTACTTCGTCAACTCTATTAAATTGTTGATTTGCGTTTTTATGTTTTGGCAACCAACCATCTTCTCCAGTTCCTCGCGAGGAGATTTTATAGGTTTGAGTATTTCAACGTTTATGACTTTGTTCTGACTGAGTCTTACGGTACCTGACGGGAACTGCGAAATATCTATATCTGGAGAATCTTGGACATCATACATCGGATCATCATCGTCTTCATCAAAATCGCCATCGTCATCGGTAAAATCATCTATATCATCAAAAAGTTTGGCATCACTCTCAAATAATGAAGTGTCAATGCTATTGTCATCTTTGTCAAGACTAAATTCCATTTCGTCATATTCAGCATCAATCCCTTCAAAAGCGTAAGGGTCATGTGTAAGATCACCCTGACGCTCACACCACAATCTGAAAGCCTTGTATTGGGCAAGGGCTGTAGAATAGTACTTATATGAGTAATGCACCGATGGAATGGATGCCTTACCATAGCCATGAAAGATTGTTATACCCATCATGTCCCAATAAAAAGTCATATCATCGTAGTTGATGAAGGTAGAATTTGTTATCAAGACACTCCATACATATGTCAGTTTAACATTTGCATCAATCATTATTTGTTTGTACTGACGTGTAAATTCTGATAGTTTCCATACAGGACTAACACGTTTGTTCTTGCTACTAAAATAGGTAGGTGGATTGTCAAAATAGTCTTCTTCGTCAGCCAATTCTTCTTCTGGTTCAGATCGCCAATCTAACATAAGAATAACAACTTCAACCTTACTGACGAATACGTAGACTGGAGTTTCACCTGTATCTTTGCATAAGCCTGTAAGATTCATACAGTCAACATCTCGTTTGCGGGCAACATTAGCAATCAATTTCATGATATTGCTGTTGCCTTCCTTCTTGAAATCTGGTATTAAAAGTAACGACATAATATAATATTTGATAAACGATTGAGATGCAAAGATATTGAGTTTTTGGAGTTGCTGCAAGCATATTTTTGATTTTTATTGGGACATTATTGCATCTTTTGTCTCGATAAGAGCGGTAAATTCCATTTTTTTTTGTAAGTTTGCAGCAAATTTCTATTACTTAAACTGATTGTATATGGATCGCTTGTATGAAATATGTGATGAGATGGCTTCTACGGAACAATTTGTTACGCTTCGGTCAATCATGGAGAAATTCCATGGAAAATCTCTTAGTAAGCTGGAGGGCGACAAGGAATATGGGAGGTTGAAAAAACAGTTGAATCGTAATGATCACGCTGTTGAATACAAGAACGGTCATGATTTCAGGGATGGTTTCAGGTATAAACATGGTTATGAATTCTATTTCAGAAGTGAAGAAGAAAGAAATGAACTTTTAAGGAAAGACGGTGATGAGCGCCGCTTATTCCTTACTGGCGGGCTTCAGATGCTGTTTGATGGAAAATCTGCCCAAGAACATCTTGTTGAGCTAGAGTGTGTATCAGAACTACAAAATCTTAGTTTGGTAAAGGGGCTTGTTAAATATCTTGGGAAATGGGTTATTTCTTTTAAATATGTTCAGGGTTATCAAAATTTGATGAATATAACGGTACACCCACACCTATTAAAAGAATATAATTCAAGATGGTTCCTTTTTGGTTATGTTCATCAAGATAATGATACTTGGGAAATCGTCAATTTTGCTTTGGACAGGATAGTTTACAATGGTTCCCCCAATGACATCTTAGTTCATGTAGATGTTCCGTTCAAAAAGGCACCAAAGGATTACTATACGAACTATTTCAAGGATATTGTCGGTGTGACAAAGTATGACGAAGAGGAAATAGAACAAATAACAATAAGGACTGTAGATTTTAAAGTACACCATCTACTACGTACCAAACCGCTTCATTCGTCTCAGATAGAGACAATGCCTTTTGATGAAGAGAATGGATGCGGTGAGTTTACGATATGCGTCATCCCCAACATTGAACTTCAGGCTCGTTTATTAGGCTATGGCCAAGGTCTATATGTGATTGAAGGTCCTTCATTCCGAAAGAAAATGCAGGATGTAATCTCACAATTATCAAAACTGTATAAGTGAGAAACTAATATATTGTACGAGACCGGATTATATCACCTTGTCACGAAATAATTATCCCTGTGTGTTGTATATATCACTAGGATACAATATCTTTGCGGTCAATTTAGGGAATAATTAGAAACGAATGATTATGGAACAGAAAACAAATGCAAAACTTCATGCTTTTAAAGACTGGCAAAGTGGAAAATGGGGATTTAAGAATAGTGACGGTGAAACAGTCGTTTCCCCACAATGGCGATTGGTTTATCATCGATTCGATGAAGGAATGTGTCCTGTTGTTGATAATGATAAGAAAATAGGGTTCGTTGATGAAACGGGGAAAGTTGTTATACCTTGCCAATATGTATGGCATTCCATATTCAGCGAAGGACTGGTTAAAGTGCAGCATGCAGAAACTATGAAGATGGGATATATCGACAAAAAAGGAGAAACCGTAATACCATTCATGTTTCAAAAAGGTGGAGATTTCAAAGATGGCCTAGCCGATGTTATGGATAACAACGGCAAGTGGGGAGTCATCAATCGTAAGGGTAAAAACGTTATTCCTTTCCTGTATGGAAATTCAATAGGACATCCAGCGAATATAGCACTCCTGTTTAATGAGAATGGCAAGCAGGTGTTCAGAAATTGCCGAGGAGAAATCATCCTAATAGAACAATTTAAGACTGCTTTCACCTTTCACGAGGGTCTTGTAACCATCATTGACGAGAACGACCATTATGGATTTGCCGATGAGAACGGACATATCATATTCTCACCACAATGGGATTATGCCGATTCTTTTGAGGGAGAATTTGCATATGTGCGTAAAGGAGAGGACCGCTTCTATATGGATCACAATGGCAACATGCTGCCTATCCATTATGAGAGTACAATCAATATGTCAACAGGCAAGGGCTTAGACTTTTTACAACGGATGTATTTCAAATCTGTTTATCCTGTGAAGGCTGCCATAGAGGACGAAATCAACAGATTAAGTTCACAAGGATGAACAGAACTCATTGTAGTCGCGGGGACAGAGGTAGTCGCGGGCACGTAAAAGTGCTCACACCATCTCGTTGATTACAATGCTTGATCTTGTATTTAAGCAGATACGATACAAAAAGTAAATGGCGTATGTAAGTTTCCATTTCTAAAGACATTTCTATGATAGACAAATTCTATATTCAAACTAACGAAACCATCTGGGATTTCCTTCGCGAAATAGGAAAAAGTAAAGACGTGTTTTCTTGTCGTTCCAGCATGGAAATAGATGAATACATAACATACTTTTATGCCACCAGAACAGAAATAGTATTTGTGTTATTAGATTATGAAGATGAAGGTACTATAGAATCTGCAGACAAAGGCCTATTTTTCAATGTACGGGATAAAAAAACATACAAATTTTTCCGTAAAGTTCTCCCTAATGGTGAAACGAGTAAAGATAGTAAAGATTGGAGACTTAGCCCTATTGTTGATATCTATGAGCATGCAAAGATGATGCGTAGATTCTTGGCATTATCCTGTCAGTTCAGCTTGGTTCCTGCCATCCACCTCATGTTCTTGACAAGTTCCCGTATTGTCAACTATCCGAAAGTGGTCAGGACGTGGCAACAGAATCTGTTCGGGATATCCATCCTGCAGAACTTGCCAGGTGTGAGAGACATGAGATATGGCGATCTTCCGGTTAATTGGGACTTAAACTTAGAAGCTTCAGAGTACTGGACAAAATGGCAAACGTATCTTGAGAACAGAGGACATTTTGACTGGGCTGATGATCGTTGGGCTGATTGGCCACAACCCTCCGACAAGAGATATAGCTGGAAAGGAGAAATGGGGCATTTGATTTCTGATGAGTTTAAAGATGAGAATGGACAATAATATCATTGGGAGTCACATAACTGTAATCGTAGACAGAACTTTTGGGAGTTATCATCCTATAATAAGAGAAAGATGAGCAAGCAACGTCACTACATTAAAATCTTACCAGAATACTATAATGCAATAGATCAGGGTAAGAAAAGTTTTGAAGTAAGGTTCAATGACAGAAACTACCAAGTCAATGATATTTTGCATTTGCAGGAGTGGACAGATGGAGAATATACTGGTAGAGAGATGGAAGTAGAAGTGACCTATCTCTTAGATGATCCAGACTATTGTAAGGATGGATATGTCATTATGGCTATTAATCCTTGTAAGCGATTGTAATCAAAAATGAGCATACGAGTTATACTTAATGTATTATTGGTCAGCTTGTGAATACAACCGAGCTTTATGCCACAGTGGTAAAGTGATGCGAGTTAAGAGAGTATTAACTAAAAAGATAACGGTATGCAATACAAGAGAATTGTACTGAATGAGCCACATGCCTCCGTTGAAGGCTTGTATGACGATGAACTGAGTTTTTGGCAGATTGATGCCAGGTTTATTAATGACGTCGTGATGAGGTTGACCGATTGGCACACAGATTACCTCTTTCACGGTTATCGGAATGAACGAATCAGGGCTGTCAGGTTCCCTTATTCCCGCTTTGTCGTTGATGCCGAACGTCTTTGGAATGATCCGATGGAAACGATAGGCCAGGGCATCGTATACCGATACTATGACAAATACGTCAGATCGGTTCCAAAGGATGCAGAAAAACGTCTGCTCCGTTTGTGGCATTGGCATCAGCAACAATTAAGGAATGCGCTTAGCGAAGATGCCTTGCTGCTTGACTGCCATTCTTTTCCAAGCGAGATGGGCGATGTGGATATTTGCATTGGCTTTAATGAAGACTGGTCGAAGCCGGCAAAGGACACTTTAGAATTGGCAGTCAATCTCTTCGAAGAGAATGGTTATAAGGTTGGCTTTAACGAACCCTTCAGCAATTCTGAAACCCCAGACTGTCCGTTCCGATACCAATCCATGATGATAGAGGTGAACAAGAGAACCTATATGGATCCGAATAGTTTGCATTTGAAGTGCCCTACTCATTTCAAACAAGATGTCAATGGTGTAATAACACACCTAATGCAATTTGTCTGCCGCCTTCCATGATAAGTGACAATGAAATTACATAAAAATGCAAAAGGATGAAGGTTTTATTCTTTTTTTACTATCTTTGCCTGCGGAAAGATCTAAAATGTATGGCTATATTACAATTTACAATTCACAAGTATCGTTGAATAACGAAAGAAATGACAGAAGAAGCATTAAAGAAATTCACAGAATACGACTACTATGCTACCCCTCTTTTTGATGGGCTGCAATTGGCTTTTTCCAAAGAGAAATTGGAAAAGAGTGGGAATGCGGACATCTTTCCGGGTGCCTATCTGTATCATTTGGTGAATACATTTATACCCAGATACCTGGCAAAATGTGAAGAGTATGGAGAAGAACCACAGGAAATAGAGCATGTCGATTTCGAGGATGTGGTGCCATATTGCTCTGCGGTAACTGCTTCACACCTTTTCGATGAAATTCTTGCTTGTATGCTATATATGCAGGACCATTTTGGCAGGTACAAAGAACAGATAACGGATAATCTGGTAAATAGCGATGCCCTACTTGAGATTGCCAAGCAAATAGACGATGATTCCGATTTGCGCTGGCTTGTGGAATTCTATGCAGAATTTCTGGTTGCAGTTGACAAAATCATCATGTATGACTATTCAATGGGGCAAATGGTGCTCGAAGAGAAATGGCAGGAGATTGCAGATGCCTTGAATGTGTATGTGGACAAACTGAATGATGCACAATTGGCCGACGGGTTAAAGCATTTTACTGCAGACGATGCTCACGAGTTCTCGAAATTAGCAGACCTCTATGCCATAGAGCCGTTCAAATTCGAGGAGAATGGGGAATGGGGACTAATGGACGTCTTTGGGCAGACAGTCCTCCCGTGTGAATGGAACTATATCGACGAGTTCCATGAGGGGTTCGCAGTTGTTGCAGACAAAAACAACAGAGCGGGATATGTCAATACAAGAGGTGAGTTGATGATACCTTGCATTTGGAATTTAGCCTTGGGCTTTGAAGGTGGATTTGCCGTTGTAAGTGACGATGAGGACAGATATGGAATCATCAACAAGGAAGGAGAAATTGTTGTTCCATGTAAATGGAGGTTTGCCACTCCATTCAAGAATGGTCTGGCAAAAGTCCAGGACTTTGACGAGCATTGGTTTGTTATTGATCCTGATGGAAATACCACTCGTGTGTACACATATTCAGAACGGAAAGAGGCGGGAATGCTGACAAAAGAAGAACAGGCGGCAGAATCACAGGCACAACCTTCTTGTCTGCCATTTCCTCGTTTTGACGATACCGATATGAAAGATCCAGGTCCGTTCTAATTACCTTCTATTGTTTTGCAAAATGAAAAGAAATAATATATGATTGATAAATTTTTCATACAGACTAATGAAACCATCTGGGATTTTCTTCGCGAAATAGGAAAGAGTAAAGAGGTGTTTTCTTGTCGTTCCTGCATGGAAATAGATGAATACATAACATACTTTTATGCCACCAGAACAGGAATAGTGTTTGTGTTCTTAGATTATGAAGATGGAGGTACTATAGAATCTGCAGACAAGGGACTGTTTGTCAATGTATGGGATGAGAAAACATAGGCCTTTGGGCTCTTAGCTCTATCACCTGAAAAATATTTTGTAGGAACCTCAAAATTTTTCTCAAAACATTTGGTGGGAACGGGATTTTTAACTACTTTTGCAGCCGAATTACATAATTCTATCACAAATCACATTTAAAATTGTAGCAAGAATGAACAAGATGACCAAGGAAACAGTCAAGTATCGAGCGGTTCAATGATGAAGTAAAGAACTGAATCTGAGAATCGACAGGAAGATTGTATCTTGTCGTCTAAGCGGTCTTTGAAGCGATGCTTCGAAAAACGGCTGCGCCTCAGCAAAGCATGAAAGCAGGCTTTCACTTTGCATTCGGCTTGCGCGTTCTTTGACATATTGCTACAATAGTCGGGGATTGTGATAGTGTATTCTCTGAATACTCTATAATTCCATAGGTCAGTGCAGGAGCATTTGCCTATTAACTCTTGTGTCCCTATTGCAAGGGAACTTACACATTCATTTGTTTTTATTGTGATTAGAATTATGTAAATTATGCGGAAAGAATATAGACTCATTAATGATTTCAAGAAACAAACACAAACAACTATCTGGAAACACTTAGATGCTATGGCGGTGAATTATGCCGTCTATTCCTCTCACCTGAAGGGCTTAGCCCCATATTTGACGGACTTCGACATATATCTGTATTGCGACAATTCAAGTATGGTCGTGGTATGTCTTGACTGCTGCGGTCATTGCGAAGAACAGACATACGAGGAATCTGAAACACTCAGTCCCCTTATTATGACAGATGGACACGAACCACGTATCAGCAAAGTATGGAAACTTGTACAGACAGTTCAATCAATCGAGAAACAGCTCATGATACCCGTATATGGCGTGTTAATAACAGAAGCAGACATTACCAATGCATACGAACTTTATGAGATGTGGGATACTAACAATGTCACGGTCATAGATTATATGAAGAGACTTAAGTATCGTAAGATACGGGTGAATGAAGATGAAGATCTGGCCTGTAAGTCCTACGTGTACAATTTGAACGATACACCATTGCATGCATTGGAAACTGAAAGTCCCGTCACCCCTATATCGCTCACGGAAGAAGAGGATTCGACGGAGGAGTCAGAATCGGATGATGACGAGTTCGGGAGATTGCTCAACGAATTTGTCAATAACGAAAGCAAGGACTCTTCTGAAAAGGATTTAGAAGAAGATCAAGGTACCGATCCTGAATACAGTTCTGAAGAAAGCAATTCGGAAACAACAGAAGATGACACGACTTCTAATGATGACACATATTTCCCTAGTGGTGAGATTGTGCAGAATCAGAGTCTCAGCGTTAAGGTCGAGATTTTGCGCCCGATTGAAAATCCTAGCGAAGAACTCGGCAAACTCGTAGGGTGTAGTGAAATAAAGCAACGTATGGATGAACTAGTGAAATTAACTAACTACAATAAGATGATACATGAACTATGTCCTACAGGCAAACAGCATAAGGTTTCATTACATAGCTTGTTCCTAGGCCGTCCTGGTACGGGAAAGACGACCATCTGTAAGATTTATGGTTCCTTGCTCCGACAAGCTGGGGCTTTGTCGAAAGGACATGTGGTGGTATGCGACCGTAGTACGTTCATCGGCACTCTGTGGGGGGACGAAGAACGCTCCACACGCCAGGTCATCGATATGGCAAAAGGCGGAGTGTTGATGATAGACGAAGCTTATCTGTTGAATAGTTCAAATCCACATGACCCAGGGAAAATGGTAATCCCATTGCTGATGAATATCCTTGCAGATGAGTCACAGCGTGATATTGCCGTTGTGCTATGCGGTTACAAGGAGCCGATGCAGAAACTTCTCGACCTCAATCCAGGATTGCAGTCGCGCTTTCCCAACAAGTTTGAGTTCCCAGACTTTACAATTGACGAACTTTTGGAAATCACAAAACTTCGCATTAAGGAGTATAATTACACGTTTACATCCGAGGCGTGGAATAAATATGTTAGCATACTGTCGTCTGCCTATCAGACTCGCGACCCTCAAACGTGGGGGAATGCCCGATTCATAGGCAACCAACTTGAGCGTATCTATATCCAGCATGCTTCCCGATGTGTGAAGCAACAATCAAATGGAAAGTCTATGTTGTTTTCTCTTACACCAGAAGATATTGTGCCTATTGAGGTTCCTCGACCAAAAGCTAAAATTGGATTTTAAATAACTGTTCATATGAGAAGAAGAATTCCTTATCGGGTGTGCAGCTGCATGCCCAATGGTGTTGTAACTCATCTTGAAGCCCGACTGCTGAAGGATTTGGTAAATCGCGAGATTCATCCTATTCGTTGTGCAGCAAGTTGCAAACAGAAGTACATGAAAGGTATGCGTATTGGTGATCTCTGCGCTGAGACTGGGCATTTCTGGTGGGCACGAAAGGTTTGGAGATTCACGGCTGGTCTCAATGGAAACAAAGATTATGACGATTGGCGTTATGTCTGGTTTGACAAAAATCGAGTTAGTCTCCGAGATGTGATTTCAGAAACAGAGTGCGAACAGCTCGAACGTCGCTGTAGTCAACTTTGGAGAGCACTGGGATTTCCAAAATATGATTGGTGGGACGAGCGGATTGAGTATTTAACCGGTCTGTACTTCGGAACATGTTACTATTACCTGTTTGTGGAAAGGTACGATGGCTACTACGATGAGTTGATTGGTGAATGGGAAGAAAAAATGATGGAGTTCAAAGCTGAACAGGAAACTGAACAGTTATTCCGTGATGCCCAAGGCGACAATCTTCCTCCATGTTCACAAGACTTTTTTGACTATTGGCACGATGGCCCTCATATAGAGGATTTCTCGTGGCTCACTTTTAAGAAGGAATGGCTGTAAATGTGCAGTCATTCCTTCTTTTTCCAATAAAGTAATGTAAATAGAGGCTATTTGTTTTGCTATTGCGCTCATTTCATCACAATCTTGTGGCCGTTGTTGATATAGACGCCCTTCGTCGTGGGCTTATGGTTCAGGCGAAGGCCGTCGAGACGATACCATACGTTGGCGTTTTGGGGATTTGCGATGACGCTGTTGATGGCCTCGGGCTGGCTGACATCCTCTAAGGTCAAGAAGGTCTGCGTTTCCCATTCGCTGATGTCCTCATCGCCATAGATGGCACGCACCTGAACCATATAGTTCTGAGCAGCGGTCAGACCTGTCAGATTGTAAGTCTTTTCCGTACAATTGGCAGGGGCAGACCATTCGATGGCATCGAGATTCTCCGTCTCGATGAAGCCGCGAATCCGCCAGCAATAATCAAAGCCGGGAACAAGATCGCTGGTCAGATACCATTTGCCATTATAGGATAGCCATTGGTTGTTGGGTGTGACTTCTGAGGGCTGGTAGCAGGCTACCGGATATGGACTCTTTTCTGTCAGCGTGATCCACAGGTTCTCTCCAGCGGTAATGGCAACGGGAGAGGCCAGTGTCACTTCATGGAAGCCATTCTTCAGGGGTGTGACTGTCTCTGTATGAAGCAGCGTGGCAGGGGCATTGTCGCCTCCGGAATAGATTTTTACTGTGATGGCCTCGGTGTTGACTATTGTTTCGTAGAAGGCGATCTTGGTCAGTTTGTTTCCTGTCACCATACTGCCGGGATACATCACGCCCCAAGTGGTTTCAGGGAGACCGAATCCCTGAGTTGACATCGACGTGATGTTATCATCGTCGTATTGCAACCATTCCGAAGAGACACTGTAACTTTCTGGGACAAGGCCATAACGCACATCGTAGCTGTTGGCGCCGCACTCCCAGCTAACCAAGGCCGAAGTGGCAGTGATGTCGCTGACGGTCAGGTTCTCCGGAGACGGACTGGGAGCGGGTTCGATGGGTGTCTCAGGCGTCTCTGGTATCTCGGTGACGACGGTCATGGTGGCCAGACCGCCTCCTTTACTACCATAGTAGCCATTATCCAGCGGCTCAAAGAAGATCAGGTCGTAGGCGCCAGTCACGGTGGGCTTGTAGGTGAAGACGCAGTCTTGGGTTTGTCCGGAAGGAATGGTGAAATGGACACCGACAAGAAGACTCCCTGTTGTGCCGATATAGATGTCGCCGTCGAAGTCGTCGGTACTGTTGTTGGTGATGTTGAGTGTGATGGTTTCCGTCTCACCCAGGATGATTGTGTCGTTGCTGAGCGTCATATTGTTGGGTGCCAGATCGATCTTTGCTGGTGTGATGTCGGCTATCGTTCCGTCGTCAGTAGACTTCTGTATGCCGATGACGGCTTCCTGTCCGTAGTAGAAACCGCCATTGGAACTACTGCCTCCGATGCCTTGTCCTGAATAAGGGTCAAGAACGGACAAGACATAGTATTCGTCGCTTTTGCCGCCCCAGCCCCAGTTGATGTGGAAGTAGTCGGCGGCGTATTCTTGCCGGTAGCCGTCGCAGACAAAGGCATGCCCACCGCCAGTAGATTGACCGCCATAAAGCACAGGACGTTTGGAGGCCAGTTCATGATAGATGATGTCTTCCCATTTGTCGTTTGAGTAGGAGCTGCGCGAGATATATGTCGCCGTGCTGTTGTAGTCGAAATAGTTTTTGAGGGCAGTTGCCACTTTGATGATATATGAACCGGATGAGGGACCGTAGTTCATCTCAACAGAATAACCGCCATACAGCATCAGTTTGGCAACGGCCGTGTTTTGTTCCGCGGTCTCACTGCCATTGTAGCTGTCGAGCATATTGTCCCAGTCGAAGGTAGTGGCTTCAAGCGGTAAATGGTCAACGCCATAACCGTCCCGATAACCCGGGATGGCTTTCGTCTCAGCCACAGGCCACTTGTGATAATTCATCACCTGAGCCATCGCCGTGGCGACACAACCGGTGACGGCCTTTTTGCCTGGTGCATATTCTGGACATAGGTCGTTATAGGGTGAACGTTGGTTCCATGACGTGGTGACCAACGGCTCGATGGTTTCCTTGGCATGCGATCCACCACGGGTCTGCCAGAGGGTATCTGAGGGTATCTGCGGGAGGGTGTCGGAGAGTGCTTCACCGTAGTTGTGCTGTTGCAGCCAGACAATCTCGTCGGCGTAGCCCTGCAGCCAGGCACGCTGTTCGTCGGACATGTTCTCCATGTCGAGTGTCCCGTTCTCGCTGAAACCAAGGATGGGGAGGGTGCGGTCGTCGTTGCTGACGATGATAAAGCCGCCTTGCTCACCCAGGCTGAACACATAGAGTCCGCAAATCTGACCTTGGTACGTGAGTTCTGTGTCATCGTACTGTCCGTCGAAAAGTCCGCTGACGAACCTCATGGCCAACATCTGTGCCTCTCTCTCTGACCTCTCTTCAGCCCATACACCTGTGATGCTCAGGGCCATCAGCAATACTGCAATAAAGAATTTCTTTCTCATTTGGCTTTTTAAGTAATATCTGTTGTTTTGTTATTTGGGTGCAAAGATACAAAAAAATCCGCATATCGTGCAGGATATGCGGATTTTTTTATATTACTTGATGCTGACGAGTAGATTTATGCCTACTTGACGCTGCGCGTCGAGTTCGTTCACGCTCTGCAATGCCAAATTTGTTTTTGGCATTACTCTCGCTAATTCACTCACTTCCAAGGATTGTCGTATGCGACGGAGCCGTTCTCGAGCTTCTGGCAAACGATCTCGATCTGCTCGTAGTGCTGCTGGCCGTCTTCCCACTTCTCGATGTAGTCGATGCAGTAGCAGTTGGTACCCTTGATTTCCTTCATGGCTGCACCGTCGACGGTGTTCACGAACTTCACTGAGAGGTTCTTCGGGCTCGTCGGATCGAGCATCCACGCGATCAGCTCATTGTTGCCGTCGTTCATAGCCTTTACGCGGATTGAAACTCGGCCGCCACGGGGGATACCTGCGATCTGTCCTTCACGATCGGTTGCCTGATCAAACTTGTAGTCAACCATCATTACTTCTCTCTCTGCGAATCCATCAATTGCGAGGACTACTGGTGTTACATTCTCTGCCATATCTTGTTTCCTTTCTATTCTTTAATTGTTAAACTTTGAAATAAATATTTGATGTTTTTTTGAAACGAATTTGCATAATTTGAATAATTCTGACCACTAATTTAAATAATAATTATTTCTTCGATTAAGAATATTATTCACATTTGTGGAATAAATTATGGTTATTATTCACATTCGTTTCTAATTCTTTTTAAGCCCAGTCGTTTTCAAACTTCACGTTACCGAACTCGATCTGCTTGCAGGTGATCTCGATCTCCTCGAAGTGCCCCATCTTGTCCTCCCACTTCTCCTCGAAGTTGATGCAGTAGCCGTTGGTGAACTTGATGCTCTTCATCTCCTTGTTCGTCTTCGTCTCCAAGAACTTGATCTCGCCGTTCTTCGGAAGGCTGCGCTCCGTCATCCATGCGAGCAGGTCGGGAGTGCCATCGTTCAGGGCCTTCACACGGACAGTGATCTTACCACCGCGGGGGATACCGGCCATCTGGCCTTCTACGTCTGTTGCCTGACTGAACTCATAGGTTACCATCAGTACCTCTCTCTCTTTGTAACCATCAATGGTCATTGAAACTGGAGTCTTTGCCATAATTTCTTCCTTTCTTTAATGTTTAAATTGTTAATACTATAATTTATTTATCTCTTTTTTGTCGTTCTGTCTGATTGAGCTTCGCTCGAAACCGCTTTCGCTCGAAATAGCTCGAATTGCATTCGGCTCTTTACTCGCTGATTCGCGGTTTTGACGATGCAAAGATACGACGGTTTTTAGTCTCATTCCAAACTTTTTCGCTCTTTTTTTATCAAAAGCTATGGACAAAGAACCCATTTATGGACAAATCGAAGAAATCCCCCCGATTCCTGTCCATAAAAGGGTATCAGATCGTCACAAACAGATAGTTCAACCCCCAAAAATAATCGGGCTTTGTCCAGACAGGCGGCTATACGGGCGATTAATATATTAGAAATAATATAAAATGTTAATTAAACGATGATTTTATATACGAAAACATATAAATTCAAATTAATTGTGTAATTTTGCATCCGAAATAATATAATTTCTTATGGGAAAGACAAAATTATCGATGGTTGTAAAGGGCTTGCGTAAAGAATATGGCCTGACGCAGGAAGACCTCGCCATGAAGTCGGGCGTCGGTTTGTGCTTTGTGCGAAATCTGGAACAAGGCAAGCAGTCACTGAGGATGGACAAGGTGAATCAACTCCTTGATTTGTTTAACTATGAACTTGTAGCAACGAAGAAGTCATGAGACAGGCGGAAATATACCGAAAAGACGTGCTTGCCGGCATACTGACGGAAGACGGAGGAGAATACCGTTTCTGTTACGAGCACTCCTATCTGGAACGAGAAGATGCTTTGCCCATAAGCCTGACGATGCCATTACAGGAGGAAGCGTATGTCAGCCCTGTGCTGTTCCCGTTTTTCGATGGTTTGATACCTGAGGGTTGGTTGCTTGATGTGGTGCTTCGGAATACCGACATCAGCATCCTCGACCGCATGTCGCTTCTGCTGCTGTGCTGCAAGGAGTGTATTGGTTCTGTCAGTGTAGTACCTGTAAATCATAAATCGTAAATGTCGAAGTGTCTGTATTGTTATCAAGAGCTGGAAGAAGGTCAGAAGGACTTTCATCCGCAGTGTGCCAGGAAATTCTTCGGGGTACGGGAGGCTCCATTACTTTAATATCGGCACGAAGATATCGACCGGGTGGCCGAGAAGGTGATCCGTGCCCAGACATCGTTGACCGGCGTACAGCCGAAGCTGTCTTTGAATCTTGACAAGCACAAAGGAACCAGCCGCCTGACAATAGTCGGACTTTGGGGTGATTATATCCTCAAGCCTCAAACGGAAAGCTATCCACAGCTACCGGAGAATGAAGATCTGACCATGCACCTCGCAGAAGCAGCGAAGATCAGCGTCGTACCGCACAGCCTCATTCGCCTGGCTGACGGGAAACTTGGCTATCTCACCAGGCGAATCGATCGCACGAAAGATGGAGAGAAGATAGACATGGAAGACATGTGCCAGTTGACATTGCACCCTACGGAGTACAAATACAAGGGGTCGCATGAGCAGATAGCAAAGACGATCATGCAGTATAGCGACATGCCAAAATTTGATTTGACGAACTATATGCAACAACTGCTTTTCTGCTTTGTGACGGGCAACAATGACATGCACCTGAAGAACTTCTCACTCTACAGGCCAGGTAGAGGTTACCAGCTCAGTCCTGCCTACGACCTGATTAATGTCGCCATTGCCAATCCGAAGGACAAGGAGGAGCTGGCTCTTCCTCTGTCAGGTCGCAAGTCGAAACTTCAGATGAACGATTTTCTGAAGTCAGCCACAGCGATGGGTCTGGAGCAGAACGTTGTGATAAACCTCATAGAGAATATGCATAAGGCTGTTCCAAAGTGGAGGTCGCTCATCCAGAGTTCTTTCCTCACCGCAGACATGAAGGAAAAGTATGAGCAACTTGTCACACTCAGGTTGGATCGTCTGCATGTGTAATCAAATCCCTGGCGGGTCGTAAGGCTGCCAGGGATTTTAATACTATGATACACCATTCTCTACCGGAGGTGATTGAAATAGTCGCGGTATTGACTACGTCGATATCGCTCCATCTCGGCAATGCTCAAGCGAGCCTGGCATTGCTCTCGAAATAATCGCGATATTCTTGACAGGAGAAGCAGGGGCAGGCTTTGTGGACGCCCTCCAGTTCGCAATGTCCCACGATCTCGGCATTGGGGTAATCGACCTTCAGACTTCGAAGCAGGGCGATGAGGGCTGCACGCTGGGCCGGAGTACGGGTGTCGGCTGAACGACCACGGTCATCGAGACCTCCCTCGTAACAGATGCCGATAGAATGGGCATTGTAGTGTCGGGCATGGGCTCCGACCATCTCTTCGGGACGGCCGAAGTGGAGTTGACCATCACGCGTAATATAATAGTGGTAGCCACAACCGTTCCAGCCTTTGGCACGGTGCATCTTGTCGAGTTGCTCGAAAGGAATGTGCTGATTCGGGCGCGATGCCGTACAGTGAATTACAATCAAATCTATTCTTCTCATTTTTCTTAGAAACGAATGTGAATAATATGAATAATTTGGGCCACAAATAGATTTGTGGTTAAGAGTTCATGCAACTCTGCATAAGGAATGTTGACACAAAGGCGGTTAGTACCGTCAGGATAAAATTCGCAATTTTATTAATCGTTTCGCGTTTCATAAAACTAAAATTTTAAAAGTTACTTTTCTTTTGCAGGGTTGCACCCTGCCAGTAATCCTAACTTTCTCTGGCGCAGAGAAAGTAGCAAAGAGACATCCACCCCCTCCAAGGCCTCCCCCTATATGGGGAGGATGCAACACGGAAAATCGCAGCGCGCCGTCGATTTTCCTCCTCTTAAGTAAGCCGGGACACGGCTTGTGTTTTTATCGGCTGGCGCTATCTCTGTGCGCAGCCATCCCTTCCCTTTCAGGGGAGGGACAGAGGGAGAGGTGTAGACTATCATGGCTCACCCCGAAGGGGCACAGGCTTGAGAGCCATACCAAAAAGCTGATGTAGGACGGCGTACGCCGCCGGAGTCAGTTACATCCCTTCCATATAGGGCGCTCGGCTTTGCCGCTTGCTACCAACGGGACGCAAGAAGGGCTTGGGTTAGGTGGATGCTTCTTTTAGTTCTTTTCTTCGCGCCGAAGAAAAGGACAGAGGGTAAGCAGGGCCGAAGCCCTGCTAAAACTTATCCTTCGCCTCCAGGCGTGGTCTCGGTCTGGGAGAGGGCGTAGTCGGAGACTGCGATCTTCTCGAAATAGACCTTCTTCTTGCCATCGACGGTCTTCTCCTTACGGATGAGGACGTCCTTGAACTCGAAGGCGCATTCGTTCTTCAGCGCACGGCTGGTGAGCTTCTCGCCCTTGGCGTTCTCAGGACTGAAACGCAGGTGGATGCCCTCGATGATCACGTTGGCTCCCAGGCTGACGGCGGTCTCGATATCATTGGAGCCCTTGCCCTCAATTGTTGGGCGGAAAGTGCCCAAACCGTCGAGCTTCACCGACTGGCCCTGCAGGATGAGTTCCTTGAGACAGCTCACGATGTTCTGGAGCACCAGTACGAGCATATCGTAGGAGGCGAGCTTGCCGTGTTCGGCGAGGTGCTTGGCGAAACCCTTGAGCGACATGGGCTCGCTGGTGGAGGGTACGGGGAACCACTTGCCGAAGGCAGTTGAATCGTCATTGGTGTTCTGACGGAGGTTCACAGGAAAGGTAATTCGTTCTCTTGCCATAGTTGGAAAATTTAAAAATTAAAAAATTAAAGAATTAAAAAAGTAAAAAATTAAAAGATTAAAAAATTAAAAGAACTCTCTCGTGTCGCGGTGCAGTCGGGAAGAAAGAACGGCTTTTGCCTGGGGAATAAACGGATTATTCTGGGAGAAAGTGCCGTAGTTTCTCGAGGCCTCGTCCGGCTTTTCCTTGACAATGCAAAGGTACAAATATGGGAAAAGCCGGCTGTTACTTTTAGTGACGTTTCGTGCTTATTGAGGTCATTATGGCTCACAAAGATATTCGACGATGAGTTCCACCTCACGCCGGGTGTAGCGATGGGCATTGGGCGGTGAGTTCTGGGCACGCAGTTTCTCACGCAGCTCACCGTTGTAGTCAATCCAATAATTGAGATTGTTCATGGCTCCCTTCTTCGTCTTGGCATCAGGGAAGTAGAGCATGGCCAGTTCCGACTTGCCGTATGAGCGTATCTCGAACGGCTTCACGGGCTCCCACGGCTGGTTAATCAACTGTAAAAGTTCTCTCAGTGCTTTTTCTGTCATTCTTATGAAATTAAAAATCCGTATAATCCGTATAATCCGTAGTTAAGTTAAAAAATCAACTAAGTCAATACATTGTTCCTTCTGTTTGGGAGTGGCTTTTTCCTCAAGAAGGTCGTTAACACCGACTTGGATGTCATACAATCGCCGTGCCTGGTCTGCCAGTTCGAGCCAGGCCAGATAGTGGTCACCCACAGGATCGGTCCTCGGGTAGAGCATCACACATCTCCCTTGTAATGGCTCGAACGACGTCACGTTCAGGTTCATCGGGTACATCGTCGCCAGCCAGATACACTCCGGCATCACTTCGCTGAGCACCACCGCACTCCGTTCCGACTCCACGATGCACACCTCCTTGTCGGGTTCTTGCAGAAGCAGGTGCTGCCCGAAGAGACAGTGGGTGGTAGGGATGCCCTTCAGCAGATCTGGTGCCCGCTGACGGAACATCACCGATGCCCAGGCATTCCCTATCCTGCCGTCCCTCACCTTGCCCCACTCGTCGATCATCCAAAAGATGGTCTTTCCGCTCCTGCTGCGCCCCAGTTTGTAGTGCATGGCGGCGTGCGTCATCTGCTCTGTCGTGAGCCATCCGCTTTCGACGGTCGTATGGCAGAAGTCACTGTCGGCTGTCGGCACCACCATCGGCCGTTTTTCTCCCCCTGATGGGTTCTGATCCGCCAGCTGCTGCCTCCTTTCTCCCCCTGAGTAGGGGGAGCCAGAGGGGGTCTGATCCGCAAACCTCTGCCGCATGGCCTTAAACGAAAAACACGGCAATTCACTGAGTTTCATGTTTTTAAAATTTAAATTTAAATATTGCCCCTATAAAGGGGCAATTAAATTATATATAAATTTATATTTAAATATTTAAAAGGGCAGCATGCCTTCGTCGGTCAGTTCGATCCACTGCTTGTTGGTGTCGGACTCTGTCACCTTATTGATGATGCCTTGCTCCAAAGCTTCCTTCAGATACATGTAGTAGGTCGTCACGTCAGGCACTTCGCACTTCTTCAGGGCGACAGCCATCACCTCGTTGAAGGGTCGCTGTGTACGGCCTTCCATCGCCTTGTTGAAGAGTTCCTTCAGTTCCTCGCTGTCGAGGTCGCATTCCGCCTTAGTCCATCGCCCGTTGTCATCACGTGGCTGTTCCGGTGGCAACTCACAGCTCTCCGGCAGTCCCTTCTCGTTGAGACGGTAGCCGATGGCTTCCTTGATGCGCTTCTTACGGGAAAGCGTCTGTGTCACCTTGAACATCTCACGCCTTTCGAGGAACTCACACTGATATACCTCAAAGGCCTTGTTGGTCAGTTCGGTACCGATGGATCCACGCATATTACGGTCACTCTCGCTCTTGTTCTGGTGGAGTACGCAGACGATACAGCAGTTCACCGCCTTGGCCAGGTCCATCAGCTGTTCCATGATCATCGTCGCCTGGTCGGCATCGTTGATGTTGGTCATCAGGTCCTTGATGCCGTCGATGATGCAGAGATCCGGCTTGACGGTCTGCACTGCCACAGTGACCATCCTCCGCCTCAGTTCATAGCCCATGCCGCGCAGATTGAAGGCATATAAATAACTTGACAAATCATTACATCCGTCTTCACCCTGTTCCTGCACCATCGGCATGATGCGTTCACGAATGATCTCCTGCGTGCTCTGCTGGCTCTGCTCGGTGTCGATCCACAGTACGCGCAGCCTTTCCCCTCCTGAGTAGGAGGGGTCAGGGGTGGTCTGATCACCCTCCTTTTTTGTCGCTCTCTCAACAACTAGGCACCTACCCCCTATCGCTGCCGTCATCAACACCGACAGAAACGTCGTCTTTCCCGATTTCGCCTTTCCGCAGTCTGCCACCAGCTCTCCTCGATAGAAGCATGGATTTTCCTCTATCTTAAACAACGGCGCCATGGGCGGTAACTGCGTCTCCGGCGTGATGCGTTCTGCATACAAAGTCTCAATGTCTCTCTCGGTATACTCAATCCTGAGCGAGGAGGCGGGAGCCTGTCTCTTCTGAGGCAGACTCCCCTTGACGAGTTGAAGATTCTGTTCGTTCATCGGCGTTCGTCCAAAAGAATGAAATCGTAATAGTCAGCATACTCGCGCACCTTCTCAATGATCTTCTGCCACATGGCGTCAGACGCCTTGGGCGGCATGACGAGCTGCATGGTATACACCAGTCTCATCAGACGGCTCATACGCATCTTCGCCAACCCCTTCCGGTTGATCTCTCTGCGGTTGATACCGCTCAGGTTACTCACTTCGGTCAGACGACCTTTCACGCTTCTCAGATACTCCAGGATGATACCTGCAACATCGCTTGTCAATTCATCTCTTAACATAAGATTTTTACTTTAAAATATTTAACAAAACAAACAGGCGTGCCCCACACGGACACGCCTGCAAAATTAAAGTAAAAAAAATGAGCGATGGTGACAACATGTTGTCACGGCGCAGATCAAGAAATTGCAATTTCCTCCCTTTTCTTAAGATTGTTTAACTTTAAGTCAGTTTTTCTCTATAAAAAATCAAATTTTTCAGCAAATGATGATTCGTTTGCTATTTTTTTGCTATCTTTGCAACATGATATAAATGGAATCGATGAAACAAGAAGTATCTGTCAAACCATATCTCATAGAGAAACTCAAGCAGGAGCACTGCTTGTGGAGCTATGACAACGACTCTATCCACGACATGCCCGACGACGTGTTGATAGAGTTGGTCATGCTGTATCTTGACATCGATGAAATCAATATGCTCTTCAGCATTTTCTCTTATAAGAAGATGAAAAAGGCTTGGATAGAGAATGTAGTGGCTCAGGGAGAACGCTACTATAATCTGAACTATTTCTTTGCCTGGTACTACTTCCATGCCAAGCGCCCACGCAGCTATGTGAAGGCAATGGCCACACGTCAACTCAATAAAAGACTGGCAGCATGAAATCACAAGCACTGGCACCGCAGACAGGCAGACTCATCGAGGCCATCTCTCGATTGGAATGTATTAAGCCCTTTGTGTTGGTGGGAGGGACAGCCCTGTCTATACAACTGAAAACGCGTCAGAGTGAGGACTTGGACTTCATGCGATGGAAAGAGAGCAAGGATGATACGCTTGATATCGGCTGGCCGAAGATACAGAAAGAACTTGAGACCGTTGGAACCATTGAAGATATACAGGTGGCCGGATTCGATCAGGTATTATTCATCGTCGATGGAGTAAAAGTCTCTTTCTATGCAGCCCCTCGCAAGCGTATTCCCTCTATGCAGGAAATTCCCTATATGAATAATATTCGTCTGGCAGACGTCGAGTCTATTGGTATCATGAAGATGGAAGCCATGATGCGCCGTAGTAAGTTCCGTGACTACTATGACATCTATTCCATCCTCAAGAACGGTGCTGACATCAAGACCTTGATTCCGCAGGCACTTGAACATTCCGGCCATAAGTTAAAGAGCAAGGGACTCATGGCCATGCTTTCGAATGGAGCATTATTCAAAAAAGACGAACAATTTACCCAACTTCAACCCATTTACGATGTCAGTCCTTCAGACATCGAAGCGTATATTAAGAGTTTGCTGGCTCAAAAAGATTAGAAAAAATACAAAAGGCGCGATGCCCGACCAAACAAATCTCGATTAATTTTATCTTTTTTCTCAAAATCTTCATTTGTTTCCAAAATATTCACTATCTTTGCACAATCCAATTTAAAAGACGATATATATAAGCTATGACAAAAGACGATTTTGAGAGAAAAAGATATGACAAGGAGCCGGTCTTTGATGAGAACTATCACATAAAAGATCTGTGCTATTTGGGTTTAGATACAGAATTTGGACGCTCCTCGTTCCTTTTTCGATTGAACGAGTTAGGGAATCCATGTTTCTGTCAATATATTAAAGACTATCCAGTTTATTGTATGAACTTTGCCAATATGAATGAGCTTGATAAGTGGCTCAAGAATCTGACAACAGTATATAATAATTTCAAAGAATGGATGGAGGAATATGAAAAGAACAAGGCAAAGACAATCGATATAAAGACAGGGAAATAGTAGGGCAGCAGGCAACAGAAGGGAATTGAGCCTGGTTAAGCAAAATGAACTGTCAAATAATCCTTGACAGTTCATTTTCATATTTGTACAGCAATGGCTTTACCAACTCCAGATGCTAGTATTCGTATTGTTGCTGCGTTGCTCGGTGGTTGTGTTTCCGTAGGAATCTGTATAGCTTGAAGAGGATCCGATGCTCTGACCATAGATGTTATTATAGGTGGTAGAACTGTTTCCGTAGCTGTCGGTATAGCTGTTTGAAGAGCCTAATGTCCTTCCATATGCATCGGAATACGTGGTTGAAGTATTTCCAAAGTCATCCGTGTAGCTTTTGGAAGAACCCGTGGTGTTGCCGTAAGCGTCATAATGAGTGGTCGTAGTGTTTCCATAGCCGTCATCATAGGTCTTCGACGTGCCGATGGTCTGGCCATACTGATTCCGATGGGTGGTTGTTGTGTTTCCGTATCCGTCGTTGTAGGAAGACGATGTGCCGGTGGTCATCCCATATTGGTTGCGGTGGGTACTGATAGAGTTTCCGTAACCGTCTTTATACCTTGAAGACGTACCTACGTTGTAACCCTGAGCGTTTGCTGCGATGGCGAATGTGACAGCCATCAATGTCATCATTAACTTTTTCATAATCCTATTTCTTTTTCTTCATTTCTTTCATTTTAGCCTTCAGAGCGACCAGTGCTGATGCTGCTTCAGGGCAGTTGTCTTTCTTTCCGGCCTTATAGTCAGACAAAGCCGCCTCGTAGTTGCCAATGGCCTCAAATGCAGCACCACGCATAAAGAAACACAATCCGAGAGGTTCAATGCCGATGGTATAGTTGGCGTTTTCTATGACGTCATACCATCGCTTGGCATTATAGGCTTCAATCGTCCGAGAAGCGTAATACTTGAACATCTCTTGCCGCCTCGCTGCCATCTCCTGTTG
>JAEEGK010001149.1_pt1 | contig 66229 bp, 37 predicted proteins | sample 8958771 | NCBI WGS metagenome assembly JAEEGK01 (sample SAMN16246547, study PRJNA631951) | gut metagenome | biome: gut microbiome; feature: rumen; material: SC-attached | host: Bos | place: Iran: Karaj | collected 2018-10
CTGACCCACCTTTGACACTACCTCGCGGTAATGTTCGGGTATCGATTGGGTATCGATTGGGTAACTATTGGCGTTCGATTGAATCGACTGAAATCAATCACCGAATTTAGACCAAATATAGACCAAAATTTGACCCTATCAAAAGCGCGAGGTGACGGCAGGGGTGGGGGAATGTCGTTTCTGTCTGTTGTCATCCGGAGCCTGGGCGAAGAATCTCAAAACTTTATTGGATGATGCCTGATATTGTTGTCTAAAAAGTATGTTTTTGCTATGTAAATATCTCATTATTCGTTAATTCCTGTTAAGGGGTGGGCCGGATTCGAAAAAATGCTGTTTTTTGAACGATGTATGAATAAAAATACATAAACTTGCGAAACAAACCGCATTCTTTTGGGTGATAACAAACCTTGTGAAGAATCCGCAAAGTAGAGACAATTACATAGTTATGAAACCGTTTGTATTATCGATAATCCTGTTTATTTTGTTGTCATTTACATCCACAATCATTTGCTCGGCAAATGATGAAAATAGAACTGGAATTGTAAATAATAAGTTGGTAACAGATTCTGTTATTTACCTCTTTGTGGACAGTATTCCAGATGCTCCTATCGAACGTGGTAATTTCTATATTTATAAAATACGAAAGCATAAAAAGTATTTTGCTGTTTATGCAAAAAAAGAGGGGAGAAAATATAAGATAGTTGGGGAACCTAATTCTTTAATCAATAAACTTGAAAAACACAAGTATTATGAATTAAGTATTCGCTCTGTATTCAGAGGCACCCCTTCACATTGTTTGATTGGAGCAATTGTATTGTTTGACGATGTATATATTCGCAAAGAAAAAGGAATATTCGATATTCATTATTTAGTACAGATTGAATAATATCTATAGCCCGTTGAATATCCTGTCTAATGAACTTTTTTTACCATAACAAAATAATTTGAATATTATGAAAAAGACCTACGAGTATCAAGCACCTTCAGAAAAATAAACTGAAAACGTTCAGAACGTTAAGCCTTTTGTCCTTCAGGCAAGTTATCCACAGCAGTTGTGAATAACTTGCCTGAAATGGTTAAATAGGGGGTTATGCACAGAGTTATCAACAGGGGAGAGGGGGTTATCAATAGTTATCCACAGGCGGGTGGAAAGAATGTTTATTATTTGGAAGATAACGTTTAAGGCCATTACAAGGGGAATGAAATCCGTTGGAGGGAGTCCGGTCACTCCCGATTTTCGCCCACCCTGGATGACTGGAGTCGGGCAAAAAAAAGAACGTTGGGGTAGGAAAGATATTTTTTTAGCGGAAAATTTGTTTATTATAAAAAAAATCTTCATCTTTGCAGATATTGTTTCAAGTGGAGGAAGCCTCCGAAATTGGCACCTCCAGACAAGAATGTTGCGAAGAGGGGGAAGAACAGGTGACACAATACCGTGAGAAAAAGCGGTTGGGACTTTTCCCTGAGATGAATTGAGTAGCGTTAATCGAGAAAGCATGGCACGTTGGATACATTACAAATATAACGAAAAGAAACGCCGTTTTGAGCGGCAAAAGCCGTCGCGGTGGTTCCACGTTTCCACCTTCCTGCGGCACCTGCTTTCGGGCACCATCATCGGTGCGTTGCTGCTGTATGCCTTCATCTCGCGGTTCGGTTCTCCCTCGCAATGGGACATGGAGCAGGAGCACGAAGTGCTGAAGCGTGAGTACCAGATGCTCAATGCCCGACTGGACGAGGCGCTTGAGGTGCTGGAGGACATCGGACAACGTGACGACAACATGTATCGCGTTGTGCTGCAAGGAGATCCTATCGGCGAGATGGCGCGCAAGCAGATGGTGCGCAACCACCATCGTTACGACTCGCTGTTGGCGCTCTCGGATGCCGACCTGGTGATCAGTGTGGCGCAGAAGATGGATCTGGTGGAGCGTCAGTTGCACCGCCAGTCGAAGTCGTTCGACGAACTGTTCGATATCTACAAGACACAGGAGGACCGACTGATTCATATACCTGCCATTCAACCGGTTTCGGACAAGGACCTGAAACGCATGGCGTCGGGTTACGGTTATCGCATCGACCCTATCTATCATGTGCGTAAGTTCCATCGTGGCATGGACTTCGCTGCCCCAATCGGCACCGACGTCTTCGCTACGGGCGACGGCATCGTCATCCAGGCGGGCTACGACCATGGCTACGGACTGGCCATTGTGGTGGATCATGGTTACGGATACAAGACCCGCTATGCCCACCTGTCGCGTAAGTACGTCAACAAGCGACAGAAGGTGAAGCGAGGCGAGAAGATTGGCGAGGTGGGTTCGACGGGCAAATCGACCGGTCCGCACCTCCACTACGAGGTCTTCCTTCGCGACCAGGCTCAGAACCCTGCCAACTATTATTTCCTCGACCTGACACCAGAGCAGTATGAGGAGATGATTGAAAAGAGTGAGAACGAAGGTCAGGTAATGGACTGACGTTTTTCGCCTTAGCGAAAAACGAGTTATTAGTTAATAGTTATTAGTTACAAGCTAATAGCTATTAGATAGGGCAAAGGTCAAATCGACTGCATTGAAAATGAAGGGCTTAAATCAGAAAAGGACCGTCCTGACGGGCAAGCAATACTTCACCATCGGCGAGGTGGCGGATGCCGTTGGCATCTCCGTTGAGGTGTTGCGCAAGTGGGAACGGGACTTCCCCGACAAGATCAAGCCGATACGAACGAAGGGCGACACTCGCCTCTACCGACAGCGTGACATTGAGCAGATCCAGATGATCTACCGTATGCGCCACACCGAGGGCAAGACCATTGCTGGCGTGCGCCGTTCGTTGGACAGCAATCCGGGACTGGAGGAGACCAAGCAGGAGGTCATCACCCACCTTTATAACGTGCGCCAGCAGTTGCAACAGGTGGTGGAAGAACTGGATAAAGTACTAGGTGCCGAAGGACAAGGGTCAAGGTGACGAAGGACAAGAGGTGCTAATGGGCTCTGCGAGCCGCTAAAAGTGCTTCGCACGCTAATGGCCTTTGGCGCTAAAGTTTCAATTAGGTTATTCCGAATGGCTTCATCCCCCCTCGGCTAAAGCCTCGTCTTCTCGCTGAACAATTATCAATTGTTCTGTTCGCTGCGAGGACCCTGTCAATTCCTTTCTGTTGGTGAGGATAAATTAGAAAAATTCGAGAATTAAGAGATATTGATTATGGAAGGCAAAGTTTCTCCTGAAGAGGGCCAGAGAATGGTGGACGAGATGCACGACGAGCTGTTCGAGCGCATCAAGGAACGTCTGCCACTTTCCGATATACCCCGTGTCCAGGCAGCCTACGAGATGGCGGCCAAGGCACATGCCCATCAGGTGCGAAAGAGCGGCATCCCCTACATTACGCATCCCGTGGCTGTGGCGCGTATCGCGTTGGTAGAGTTGGGTTTAGGAACCAACTCCATCATCGCTGCCCTGTTGCACGATGTGGTGGAGGATACCGACTTGACCATCGAGGATATCAGTAAGTCGTTCGGCGAGGACGTTGCTTTCCTGGTGGGCGTATTGACCAAGAAGGACGACGGTAACTACAAGGTATCGAAGCAGATAGACAACTTCAAGCAGATGCTTGACTCCATCCAGTACGATATCCGCGCCTTGCTCATCAAACTCAGCGACCGTATGCACAACATGCGTACGTTGGGCAGTATGCGGACCGACAAGCAGATGAAGATTGCCTCCGAGACCGACTATTTCTATGCGCCGTTGGCCAACCGACTGGGTCTGTACGACATCAAGTCGGAGCTGGAGAACCTCTCTATGAAGTTCCGCTCACCCCATGAGTATGAGCGCATTGAGAAGAAGATTATCTCGTACATGAAGTTGCACCAGCAGGACATCGACGACTTCCTGGCACCTATCCGCGAGACGCTACAGGAGGAGGGACTGCATTGCCGCGTCTATGCCCGCGCCCGTTCGGTCTATGCCTTGTGGCGCAAGATGCAAAACTCGGGACAGACGTTCAAGGAGTTGGAACATGTGCACCAGGTCAACATCGTCATCGATGCCTCCGCCGGACAGGGGAGCGAGAAGAACCAATGTCTGCAAGTTTATAGCCTCATCACCGACCTCTACAAGGAGCGCCCATACAGCGTCATCAACTATATTGACCAACCGAAAGAGAATGGTTATCAGGCACTTCACCTCCAGGTGATGACCCACATGGGAGGTTGGGCCGAGGTGCATATCTGCACCGAGTCGATGATGCGCAACTCGCAACAGGGTTGTGTGTTGGACCGCACCGAATCGATCGATAAATGGGTCTTGAAGTTCAAGGGCATCCTGCGTGACATTGCACAGTCGGGCGCTGAGGGTGGATTCATGGAGAGCGTGGTGAGCTCGTTCTACAACGACGACATCATCGTCTTTACGCCGAAGGGCAACAGCATCGTTCTGCCCAAGGGGTCGAGCGTGTTGGACATGGCCTACGAGATTCACACCAACGTCGGCAATCATGCTAAGTTCGCCCGCATCAACGGTAAGTTATGCAGCATCTTCACGGTCCTGAAACGAGGCGACCGAGTGGAGGTGGGCATCGACGACATGACGTGGCCCGAGGCACATTGGTTGAAGCATGTAAGTACCTATAAGGCAAGACGTTCTGTGAATGTGTCGTTGGCCAAGAACGGCATTTCGACCGAGGAGTTCCCCTTCGTGTTGTGCGACCAATGTCACCCCTTGCCGGGCGACGAGATAGTGGGCTTCAAGCAGAAGGATGGTTCCGTCGTGGTGCACAAACGTAACTGCCCCGAGGCGATAGTCCTCTCGGCCAAGGATGGCGACTCGATAGTCGATGTCTCTTTGCCGATTCTGCCGAACCGCACCTATCCCACGCAGATTGTCATCAACAGCGTCGATCGCTACGGTCTGTTGCTCGACCTGGTGAACGTCATCAGTAACGAGTTGCACCTCAGTATCGACTCCCTGCACACCGAGACGGTCGATTATATTGTGACCACCAAGGTCAAGGTGCAGGTGCCATCGGCCTTCGAACTGATGGAGGCCATGCGCATCATCGAACAGATTAAGGGCGTCGAGGAGGTGAGAAACGTTTAAGATCTGACCCCCTCCCAGCCTCCCCCTAGGGGAGGTGATAGTTTCTATAATTCCTATAGTCACTATAGTAAATATAGTTAATATAGTCACTATTTTTTTCTATCGCATATATTGTCTCTATCCTATGAAATCTATAGCAATCATTCCAGCTCGCTATGCGAGCACCCGTTTCCCGGGCAAACCTTTGGCACAGTTGGGTGGAAAGCCTGTTGTGCAGCGTGTCTATGAGAAAGTCGCTCCATTGGTCGATATGGCCGTTGTTGCCACCGACGATGAACGCATCTATGATGTGGTGGAGCAATTCAAGGGAAAAGTGGTCATGACTTCGCCCGACCACAAGAGTGGCACGGACCGAGTGCAAGAGGCCTATACCAAAGTGTCGCAGGCATTGGGTGTAACCTACGACGTGGTCATCAACGTGCAGGGCGACGAACCTTTCATTGCGGCTCAGCAGATTCAGGCCGTCAAGGACTGTTTCATGGATGCACGCACCTACATCGCTACGTTGGTCAAACCCTTCCATCCCGAAGATGGATTGGAGGCATTGCTCAATCCGAACAGTCCGAAGGTAGTGTTGGGTGCCAACAGTCAGGCGATGTATTTCAGCCGTTCGGTCATCCCCTATCTGCGTGGTGTTGAACAGAGTGAGTGGTTGCAGAAGCACACTTTCTACAAGCACATTGGTCTCTATGCCTATCGCCCCGAGGCATTGGTCAAGATTACGGCAATGGAACAGACTCCGTTGGAGAAAGCCGAGAGCTTGGAGCAACTCCGTTGGTTGGAAAATGGTATGCACATCACCGTCCGCGTGGTCGATATCGAGACCGTCGGCATCGACACTCCGCAGGACTTGGAGAGTGCCGAGCAGTTCCTGATGAACTTGAAGAAGGAGAAGGGAAGTCTCTGACGGAATGCCCCGAGCACCCCAGTTCGGGTGTTCGGGGCATTCCGTCAGAGAGAGTAAAGTGTAGTGTGTAAAGAGTAAAGTAGTTTGTTGGGGCGCATTCTCTATAGTAAATATAGTATCTATAATTTCTATAGTCACTATCCCCCTAATATCTTTTTCCTATGCAAGAGCAACTCATTGAGTGGATTAGCAAGAACGTAGGTGCGCAGGGTAGTATGCTGGCATGGTATTGGCAGTGTGCTATCGTGGTGGGTGTCATCCTGGCTGCCTATCTGGTCGATTTCATTTTTGTCAAGGCCATCATTCCTACGCTCCGTAAGATTACCTCCAAGACCAATACGCAGGTGGATGATATCCTCCTCAGCGAGAAGGTGGTGCGGTCGTTCAGTAAGATCCTGCCGCCTATCATCTTGACCTTCGCCTTGCCGTTTGTTACGCAAGGTACGTTGGAACTGGTCATTGAACGACTTACGGTCATCTATATCATCATCAATGTGACCCGTTTCCTTTGCATCCTGGTGGGTGCCCTCTTCGAGGCATTGGTCTCCAGAGGGGAGGAGAGTGGCAGTCGGAGCAAGGCAAGAATGCACTCCATGAAGGGATTGGTGCAGACCATCCAGATTATCTTCAGCGCGGTGGCTGCCATCTTGATTATTAGTATCTTGCTCGATAAGTCTCCCGCCTACCTCATCTCGGGTTTGGGTGCCATGGCAGCGGTGCTGATGTTGGTCTTCCAAGACTCCATCAAAGGTTTGGTGGCCAGTATCCAGTTGATGTTCAACGACATGCTGGAGGTGGGCGATTGGATTGTCATGACGCCCCGTAACGTGGATGGCGTGGTCATCGAGATGACGCTCACCACCATCAAAGTGCGTAACTGGGACAACACCATCTTGACCATTCCTCCTTACAATATGCTCACCGAGACCTTCCAGAACTGGCGCGGCATGCAGGAGAGCGATGGTCGTCGTCTGCGTCGTACCATTCAGGTCGATGTACGCAGCGTCCATTTCCTCACCGAAAAACAGGCCAAGAAATGGAACGTCACCCTTGAAAATGGTCGTCCCATGACCAACCTTGAAGTCTATCGCAAGCACCTCTATGACTACCTCCAGCACTCGTCGGACATCAATCCTGACATGACACTCATGGTGCGCCAACTCCCTGCCACCGATGCCGGTATTCCCGTTGAACTCTATGCCTTTACGCGTACCAAGGTGTGGGAGGAATATGAGGAGATCAATGCCCGTCTGGTGGAATATGCTTTTGCCACCCTCTCCCAATTCGGTTTGGTTGCTTACCAGCGTGGCGGCTTGAACCCCGAACTGTTGGACGAAGAAAAGTGACGTGAGGTGAGCAAGTCAAGAAAATGTACTTGCTCACTTTTATAATATAAGGAGTAGTTTATTTTGACCAACTACTTAACCATCTTATCGAATGAAAAATATACTTAGGATTTATTTCTGTATCTTTTGGGTTTGGGCAGCCACCTGTGTAGCGCAGGGTGCCGTTGCGGAGTCCACACCAGGAAAGATGTTCGATGTGGAAAAGGCCAAGGTATCCTTCTTGAAAGACCTGCCCGACAAAGAGGTGCAGGACTTATTGCAGGATAGCGATGGTTATCTTTGGATTGCCACGCGCAACGGTCTGTTTCGTTATGATGGGTATAAGTATTTGACTTTTCAGTCCGATTTGCAACATCCTCAACTTATTTCGAGTAATGAGATCCGCGTGGTGGAAGAGGATGCTTCGCAGCGCATCTGGTTTGCCACGGTGTCAGGCCTGGAGCGATATGACAAGCAGACCGGGTCGTTGGAGCATATTACTCAGACGGGGAGCATGGCACCCCAGCGAGTGACCTCTATTTTGGGTACGCGCGATGGAATGGTATGGTTCGGCACCCATTTAGGTGTATGGTTATATGACCCCTCCAGCGATGTGTACACCTGTATCACGACGTCGTTGTCCGAACGTCAAACCGCCGTGGGAGTACGTTGTTTGATGGAAGATTCGCATGGCGATATCTGGATCGGGACTTGGGATATGGGTCTGTTCCGTTATGAACGCTCCACGGGTCAGATTGTCGATTACCCACAAATCAATGCGAGGAATTCGGTCACCTCTCTGTGTGAAGATGATCAACATCGGCTGTGGGTAGGTTCCTGGCAGTGCGGTATTCAGGTCATAGAGCAACCTTGGGATAGTGAACATTATCGTGTTACCACCTTCGATAAACAGCATTCGGGGCTTTTCCACGACATTATTTATAGTCTGTGTGCCGACACCGAAAAAGGTCAAGTTTTGGCGGGAACCCCACAGGGATTGACTATGTTCGATACCCGACAACTTTCCGTTGACCAATTGCGACCTTGTAACATCACCAGTCGTACGGGAATGGTTTATCCTGGCGAGCAACTTGTGGCCATTCACAAGGGGCGAAATGGGCTGTATTGGATGGGTATGCAGGGCAAAGGTGTCTGTTCTATCGACCCGTCAGGAAATAGATTCGATGTTGATTACCAACAGGATGTATCGCTCCGCCATGGTACGACATCTTGCCGGAGTCTATTGGTTGACCAACAAGGAAAAATCTATGAAGGGTTAGCCACCACCGGTTTCATTGTGCGCGACACAGCCACGGGAGAATTTATCTCGTGGAAAGACATGCCCGAGTTCCGTCAGGATGTGACCATGTCCACCATCGAATCCATGATTCAGTCTCGCCGCGATGGTCATATCTGGATGGCCTGTCTCTCTATGTATATATTAGAGTTCGACCCTGAGGCCCCTGTCGGACATCGCGCTACGAAATATTCGGTGTACTCTTGCCCGTGGCTTACCAGCGCCTTTATTTATAGTATTATGGAGGACCACAATGCCAATCTGTGGTTCGGTGGAGCCGGTAATTTGAGTTGCAAGGGAGCCGATGGATCGGTGCTGTTATTAGATACCGTGCACATTTCGGACCAACGCACCATCTACGACTTGACCATCTACAGCATGGACGAGGACGGTGAAGGGAATATCTGGTTGGCCACCCAGCGCGATGGTTTGGTCCGCGTATCCGAGACCGAGGCCGGATGGCGTGCGCAAGCCTATAATTGGACCAATGGACGATTGCAAGCCGACCATGTGCCCTGTGTTCATGTGGACCGAAAAGGACGTATTTGGGCCGGCAGTGCCAGTTGCGGACTGCATCTGTATCGGTCTGAGAATGATACATTCGAGTCGGTGCAGCAAAAATGGAAGATACCTGGTGTGGCGGTGAACAGTATCGTCGAAGAAACCGCCAGTTCGTTGTGGTTGGGGACGAATGTCGGTATCGTGAATCTGTCGCTCAACTCGGAGGCCGATCAAGTGGATATACGGCAGTTTCGTGTGGAAGATGGATTGCAGGACAATATCTTCAATCGGAATGCCGTGTCCCGTTCTTCCGATGGGCGTATTTATATGGGTGGTAATTTAGGGTACAATGCCTTTTATGCCAAGGAGATAGTGGACCGAAAGAACGAGCTCCAATGCAACTTGACCGAGTTGTCTGTCGGCCCAACCGCTTGGTCGGACATGGAGCAGGAAGTGAAATATAAGATATCTGCCCTGGCGCCTGAATATACCGAATCCATCTGCCTTAGTTACAATCAGAACTCCCTCACCATAGGTTTTTCGGCTTTCGACTTTGTTCATCCCGAGCGGATGCGGTATCAGTACATCATGGAGGGGGTTGACTCTCGTCCTATGATTACCGAGGGGAGTCGTCATGTGGCCTATTACAACAACCTGCCTCCAGGAGATTATCTCTTCCGCTTGGGCAGTGTGGATGGCGACTATGTACGTAGCATCCGGATTCATGTGTGTCCGCCTTTCTGGTTCTCGTGGTGGGCATACGTCCTCTACGTCGTTTTGTTCATTGTAACTATGTATCTCTCCTATCGGTGGATGAAGCAACGTATGCACCGAATACAGAATCTTCGGATGCGCGTCTTCGAACGTGCACAACGAGAAAAAGAACGTGTTGCCGAGTTGCAAGCAAATGCCATTGCCCGAACGCGCGACGAGATGCAGCAGAAGTTCAAGCAGGAGCAACAATCGGCAGCCGACAAGACGAAACTTGTCTTTGAGGCGCAGAAGGTCTCCATCCATAGCAGCGACGAAGAGTTTCTGCGTCGGGCACTCGACCTGATCAACCAGAATCTGGACAATGCCAACTACGACCAGCAGATGTTTATAGCCGATATGGGCGTGTCCAAATCTACCTGTTTCCGCAAACTGAAAAACCTGACGGGAATGGGCTTCAATGCCTTGTTGCGAGGTGTGCGTATGAATGCCGCCTGTCGCATATTGGAAGAGAAGCAAGGTATCCGTGTCAGCGAACTGGCTTATGCCGTCGGATACAGCGATCCGCGCTACTTCAGTACCTGTTTCAAGAAGGAGTATGGCATGATGCCTTCCGAATATGCCGACCAGGTGAAAGATGTTTCCGAATAGGGGACATGGGTCGGGTGGATGTTTAAAAATTGTTCAATTCCGTGCAAATAAAGGTTCATGACCTTTTATTTGCACGGAATTGAACTTTATAAATCTGTCCGTTTGGTGGAACCAATATATCTTTGCGCCGTGAAAAACGATTCATTTGGGGTGTTGTATTATCATCGTATAGTACCTTTATACTTTTGCTCCAAGAACTCGGTTCTAACTCATTTCTCAATTATTCATCTTAATCTTTAGTACTAATGAATCAACAAACTCAGTACCGAGAGAACAAATGGAACATGCGCCTGTGCGCAGTGCTCGTTTGTCTCTTGATGTCCATCACAGCATCTTTTGCCCAGATTTCGGTTCGGGGTGTGGTCTCGGATGCCGTTGGACCCGTTTTAGGTGCATCGGTCCTTGAAAAGGGGACCGGCAATGGAACAGTGACAGACAATGACGGTAATTTCTCGATCAAAGTGAAGAGTGCCGATGCTGTCCTCGTGTTTTCGTTCGTAGGCTATCAGACCAAGGAGGTAGCTGTCAATGGTCAAACCAACTTGCAGGTCACTCTCGAGGACAGCGAGATCCTTGATGAGGTCGTCGTGGTCGGTTATGGTACCATGCGCAAGAAAGACCTTACCGGTTCCGTCGTGCAAATCAATCCAGAAAAGATTGCCGACAGTAATCCAACCACCGTACAGGATGTGTTGCGCGGAACGGCAGGTCTGCAAATCGGTTATACAGCCGATGCCAAGGGTGGCGGTTCTATGCTGCTGCGTGGTCAGAACTCTCTCTTCAACGAGGGCAGTCACAACTCGCCCCTCATCATTCTGGACGGCATGATCTTCAATGGCGAACTCTCGGAAATCAATCCCGACGACATTGGTCAGATCGATGTATTGAAAGATGCTTCCTCGGCCGCCATCTATGGTGCCAAGGCCGCCAGTGGTGTTATCATCATCACGACCAAGAAAGGCAAGGTCGGCAAGCCCGTTATCAATGTGTCGGCCAACTTGGCAGCCAACAAGAAAGCCGAGTTCCGTGACGTCTATGGTCCAGACGGTTACATGAAGTTCCGTGAGGATTGGTACAAAGCTACCACCTATGGTGTGCGTGCCGATGGTTCGTGGGGGTACTATAGTGTTGCCAGCGGTCTGCCCGAGGGTTACTACTCTCTCGAAGGTGCCGGTGGTGACAAGGCCGAGTATGCTCGCCGACTCAAGTTGGGTGGCGGCAATTCCGACCGTGTGTTGGATAACTATCTGGCAGGCAAGACCTACGACTGGTACGATGAGACCTTCCGTACAGGCTTCAATCAGGATTACAACGCCAGCATTTCAGGCGCTACCGACAACGTAACTTACTATCTGTCGGCAGGTTACATGAGCAACGAGGGCGCTGTGTGTGGTAACGATTACAGCACCACGCGCGTCAACATGAAGCTCAGTGGTAAGGTGACCAACTGGTTGGAAATCGGTGCCAACGTCAATTTCCAGAACCGTACCGATGGTGATATCCAAGTGGCTTTGGGTTCCAACTATTGGGACAACAACATGCTGCGCAATTCGCCTTTCGCTCCCATTCGTGACGAGGATGGCAATTACATCCAGTATCCAATGAACTATACCCCCACCAACGGTGGCTATAACTATGGTTTCGAGCGTCAATACCTCGACTTGGATAAGGGTTATACCGTATTGAACACCATCTTCAATGCCCGATTGACCCTGCCTTTCGGCTTCAGCTACAACTTCAATGTGGCTCCTCGCATGCAGTGGTTCCACGACTACTATTTCATCTCGGCCGAGAAGCCCAATGCCAATCCAAGCGACTGTGGTGCCAACCGAAACAGTTCTCGCAACTACGATTGGTCGCTCAACAATACCCTCACTTGGGACAAGACCTTCGACCAGCACCACTTCACCTTGACGTTGGTGCAGGAGGCCGAGGAGAAGAAACAGTGGAGCACCAATCTGTCGGCTCGCAACATCACACCTACCGATGCCTTGGGTTATCATTACATCAATGGTGCCAACAAGGAGCAGAGTTCCTTCTCGTCGGACGATATTCATAGCACATCGGCATCTTATCTGGGTCGTTTGTTCTATAGCTTCAACGACCGCTATATGGTGACCACCTCCTTCCGTCGTGATGGTTCTTCGGTCTTCGGACAGAACAATCCTTGGGCCAACTTCTGGTCCATCGGTACCAGCTGGGTCTTCTCGGACGAGAATTTCTGCGAGAACCTCGATTGGCTCTCCATGGGCAAGCTCCGTCTCTCGTATGGTACCAATGGTAACAGTTCGTTGGGCGATCCCTATCGTGCCCAATCCCTGCTCTCCAGCGGTGGCGTAATGGTCTATCCTTCAGGCAATAACACCGATGTGGTGCAGGCGCTCGACATGACCCGCTTGGGCAACCCTAACTTGGAATGGGAGAAGACCGCAGCCTATAACGTCGGCCTCGACTTTGGCTTCTTCGACAGCATCCTGACCGGTAGCATCGAGTGGTACTACAAGAAGACCGAGGACATGATCATGACCAAGCGTTTGCCAACCTTCGTCGGCTTCTCGGGCATTCTCACCAACTTGGGTCAGGTGGACAACTCCGGTATCGAACTTACTCTCAATACCCGCAACATCAGTACCCACAACTTCGAGTGGACCACCTCGTTCGGATTCTCGTACAACAAAAACGAAATCAAGCACATATACTATGACTACGACGAGGACGGCAAGGAGTTGAACGACCTCAGCAACCAATGGTATATCGGTAAGTCTATCGGCGAGATATGGACTTGGGAGGTCGATGGTATCTGGCAGGCCAACGAGGTGGAAGAGGCTGCCAAGTGTGGTCAGAAACCTGGTGACCCGAAGGTGGTGAACCATTGCACCGACGATGACGTCGATGGCAAGCCTGTCTATAATGACAACGACAAGGTCTATCTCGGCGCCACCCGTCCACCTGTCTATTGGAACATGCGTAATAACTTCCGTTACAAGGATTGGACCGCTTCTATCTCCATGTATTCGTATGCCGGACACAAGAGCACCGAGACCTATTTCCTGAACAACGACAACTCGGGTTCTATGATAACGAACGGTTGCAATACCTACAAGAAGAAGTATTGGACCCCCGAGAACCCTTCCAACGAGTATGCCCGTCTGGATGCCAAGAGTCCGAATGGTGCCACTGCCTACCGTCTGCACAACCGCAGTTTCCTCCGTCTTGACAATGTCAACATCGGTTATACCGTGCCTCGCAAGATTACGCGCAAGGCTGCAATCGACCGCTTGCATGTCACCGTGGGCATCAACAACCTCTTCACCATCGACAATTACGAGTATGGTGATCCCGAGACTGGAGGCCTCTCAACGCGTACTTTCAATTTTGGTCTTAACTTCACCTTATAATCCATATAGATATGAAATTCTCAAAATATTTGTATAGGGGAGGTTGCGCCCTCTCTGTGGTAGCCGTTTTAACGGGTTGTGGCGACGAGTTCCTCGAGCCGGATCCTCTTTCTTTCTATGAACCGAAAGCTACCTATACGACCGAGGCAGGACTGGAGTCGGCTCTCGCCATGTGCGACCGCCATCTGCTCGATGTCCTGATCGACGGCAACTGGAACCATGTCTCACTCTCGTCCAACTATATGATGTCGGACATTGGCCTCTATGCCAAGACCGATATGGGTGATGGTTTCCAAGACAATTTCGCCGAGAAACTCACCCCTACATCCGGTATGGCCAATGGTGGTGATGGCAATGCCTTCAATCGCTTTTGGGATATGGGCTATCGCGGTGTCAAGTATGCCAATACGGTCATCAGTTATGTGGATGACGTAGAGGGATTGCCCGACGAGAAGAAGAATGAGTACAAGGGCCGTGCCTATTTCCATCGCGCCAACATGTACTATCACTTGGTGCTCCAGTTCGGCGATATTCCGTTGGTTTCTAAGATTATCACCGTGCCTAAGCAGAACTACAAGTCCACCTCGAAGGAGGCTATCTTCCAGATGCTGGTCCACGACCTGGAGTTCGCCGTCGAGCATGTCCCTTCGCAAAAGGAGATGTCGCGTCTCGGACAGGTCAACAAGGAGGCTTGCCGTATGCTCTTGGCCAAATGTTACCTCGTCACGGGTGACTATGCCAAGGCCGAGCAGCAGTGCGACGTGCTCATCAACGAGTCGGGCCTCTCTCTGATGCAGGCTCCATTCGGTGAATTCGTCTATGCCGGCAACACCAAGACCTGGGATGTGCAGCGTAACGTCATCTGGGACTTGAACCGTCCCGAGAATGTCTGTGCGCCCGACAACAAAGAGTTGATCATGCCTATCCTCAACTTCTCTGCCGAGCGTCATGTCAACTATATGCTGATGCGTAGTCATGGTGTCCATTGGACCAACAGCGCCCTCATGGATCCTTCGGGAATGCCTTCGCCTACAGCCAATTATGTAGGTAGCAGTCCCGACCGCACCGACGAGAACGACTGGGTCACCTGCATCGGTCGTGGCATCGGTGTCTTCCGCACCTCGCCTTACTACAACAAGAGTCTCTGGTATGTCAATGGGGTAGAGGATGTCGAGGACCTTCGCCACAACAGCAAGGTGGGTAACTGGGTCAATATGGAGGATATCCGTTACAATAAACCCGAGTCGCCTTTCTACGGCAAGCCATTGCAGCTCTATGCCACTGCCGACTATGTGGACGAGGAGGGCAAGACGGTGGTCAAGGCGGGCGACTTGCTTTGCAGCGACACCATCCGTTCCTGGTATCCAACGCCGCTCTATAAGTACTATATCTATCAGCACAACTTCTACGAGAACCGTGCCACCGAGAATCAGCTCAACGGTGCTCAGAACAAGGATGACAATGCCAACATGTACCTCTTCCGCCTCGCCGAGGCCTATCTGGTACGTGCCGAGGCGAAGTTCTATCAGGGCAAGGATGCTACCAGCGACGTAAACGAGATTCGTAAGCGTGCTCACGCTTCGCAACTCTACTCGTCGGTCACCATCGGTGACATCATGGCCGAACGTGCCCGTGAACTCTATGTCGAGGAGTGGCGTCAGTCGGAGATGGTACGTGTCTCCTGGTGTCTGGCCAAGAGCGGCAAACCCGACGAGTGGGGCAATACCTACGACATCAAGACTTGGGACAAGCAGTCGGGCACCGAGATCTTGCCTGCTGGCCAAGTGCCTTCGGGTGGCAGTTACTGGTACCGTCGTTGCATCGTCTATAACCTCTTCAACCATGGTCCTATCGTGTCCAACAACCACGAGTGGAACTTCAAGGTGGACAAACGTAACCTCTTCTGGCCTGTGCCGAATGCGGCTATCACCTCCAACCTGCATGCTCCGCTCCGTCAGAACTATGGCTACGACGGTTACGACGAGAATGCTCCGATGTTCACCAACTGGCAGGATGCCGTTGCTGACGAGGAAAAAGTGTCAGATTAAATATCCATACATTATTTCTTTTCCCGTTCCTCTCTGTTTGAAGAGGGGAACGCGGAGAGAGGGAGGGTCTCCGTTGCCTGACTTGATGTCTGTTGACAGGACTGTTGATGTCTTTCTCTTATCGATAAGGACAGGTACCCTATCTTTAAGTAACTCATAAGCATAAGTAGTTTAAGCAGGGCAATTCTATTAGAGATTATAGGATGGTTTTTGGATGTCCCGTGCAAAGTGTGTTAATGTAGTCTCTCCCTCTTTTCTCGCTGGTGCCGGTTGGGAACAGCTGGCACCAGTTTTTTTACTCTTTTCTCTATGACAAAATTTCTTTTTGCTTCGGTCGGTCTGTTCACCGCCGTCGCCTGTTCGTCGGGGCCTACGCCCGCCTTGCCTTCGGCCGACGAGGTGCTTCTCACCATCCAGCAGGTCAATACCTGTTGGCAGGCGTCGCATCCTCTTCTGCCCGCCGACAGTATGCCTTTTCACCCTTACAGCAACAACAGTCCCTTCTGGCACAATGCCGCCTACCATACTGCCAACATGGAGGTGTATGCCCTGACGGGTGACAAGCGTGCCCTCCAATATTCTATCGACTGGGCCGAGTCCAACCGTTACATGGGTGCCACCAGCAACGACCGTTCGCAGTGGGATTACCACTACGGCGAGACCGACCGTCATGTGCTCTTCGGCGACTGGCAGATATGTTTCCAGACCTATTGCGACCTCTACGAACTGGCTCCCGACGAACGGAAGATAGCCCGCGCCCGCGAGGTGATGGAGTTCCAGATGTCCACCCCCGTGCGCGACTATTGGTGGTGGGCCGACGGTCTCTATATGGTCATGCCCGTCATGACCAAACTGTATAAGATAACGGGCAACCCCATCTACTTGGACCGTCTTTGCGACTATTGGTCCTACGCCAAGGAGCTGATGTACGACAATCGGGTCTCGATCGGTGACTCGTTGCCCAACGAACCCACCTTCCTGTTCTATCGCGACGGCAAATATCTCTATCCCCGTCACACCACCGCCAACGGTAAGAAAGACTTCTGGGCGCGTGGTTGCGGTTGGGTCGTTGCTGGGTTGGCCAAGGTCCTTCAGGATTTGCCTGCCGCCAGTCCGCATCGCGCCGAATTTCTCACCACCTATCGGCAGATGTGTCGTGCCGTGCGTGACTGCCAACAGCCCGAGGGCTATTGGACGCGGTCGTTGTTGGACCCCGAACAGGCTCCCGGACCCGAGACCAGCGGAACCGCCTTTTTCACCTATGGCATCCTGTGGGGCATCAATCAGGGCATCTTGGACTACGATGAGTATATGCCTTGCGCCCTCCGCGCCTGGCACTATCTCTCGCAGACGGCCCTCCAGCCCAATGGCGTAGTCGGTTATGTCCAGCCTATCGGCGAACGCGCCATCCCTGGCCAGATGGTCACGGCCTCCTCAACGGCCAATTTTGGTGTCGGGGCGTTCCTCCTCGCGGCCTGCGAAATGTATCGCCTGACGGAACGCGAGCGGTAGCTCACGAATCTCTCAAGAAATCTCTCAATAATTAGAAAATAACTCAAGAATTAGAGAATTAGAGAATTCTTTTGCCGACAGGGGAAGGAATAAGAATTAGAGAATTCTGGTGTTATTGTTGACGAGGGAGTTTGTCGTTTTCGTTATCGTTTTCGTTTTCGTTTTCGTAAATGTTTTAACTGGCTAGTAGTCGTTATCGGTATATTTATCGTTAATGTTTTCACTAGCTAGTTTTTTTTCGTTTTCGTTATCGTCTTCGTTGAATTTTCCGTTTTCGTTATCGTTTTCGTTGAATTTTTGTTGAATTTTTCGTTTTCGTTGTTCTTTCCCCCTCCTTACGTCGTATCGGAGTTGCGTTCTTTTTGCGTTCTTTTTGCTTTCTTTTTTGGTTCTTTTTCGTTCTTTTCAAAGAACGCTCTTTGAAAGTGGGAAAGTAGGAGCCACTTGGAAGTTTGCTCGACAGTGCGTAACGGCAACGGTGGAACATTTCTGGGTGTACTGTTGGAATGTTCCAAGAGAAATAAATATCTTTCCTCGAAAGTGGGTTTACTAAAAATCAGAAAGTTGTTTTTCTAATATCCGATAATAGTTCGTTGGGTGTCCTATTTTCAACCGAACATGACGAAAGAGGTTGGATAAAAGCCAAAAGACTACCTCAATTGCTCCAAAAAGACGAAAATAATGCTTTTGGGAAGGCTATTTGTGCAAAATTTCGGCAATGACTGGATAAATTGCCGAATTTTTGTATATCTTTGTCGCCCAAAATGACCTCTATCATGATGAATTTAAGTCAATTATGGCCACAGCAAGTTATGATTATTCATTATACCTTGGTTTGCCCAATAATGAAGGTGCACTACCTGATAGTCTTTGCAATAGAAAATTCTTACGAGTCAATTATTATTATACAATGGAAAAATCTACATTATTAGTTCGAAAGACGTGGACTGAGTTTTGTCTGGGGAGTTTCTTTTGCATTTTGTTTTTTAGTTGGAATGTTTACTACCTGCAAACGAATAACATCCCTTTACGTTCTGTCTTTTCCTTGATTTTGATTGTTGGACCATTATTGGTGCCTTTCGTAGCGTTGATTGTTTCATATCCAGGAAGTTGTATGATTTTCGATCATACTGGAATTACGTGCGTAAAGAAAAAATTATTCGGACCAAAAACTGTAGTACATTACGATTGGCACTCGTATAAGGAGGTTGTTTTTTATAAAAACATTATTTGGTTGTTAGAGAATAAGGAAGAGGGTCGTTATGATACAATCAAGTGCAATGACTATTTCGGCTCGGTGATACAATGTAATGGAAAAAACAAATTGAGCTTATTGTCTAGCTTGGGTGCTTATCTGGATAAAATTTGCAAGGAGAACAATATTCCTTATAAAGAAAAGCTATCTGAAGTTTGACTTGAATGTTGCAAGAATGCAACTATGAGGTTTTTCTGGTAGGTCGCAAAATATATTCCAAAACGAAATCAGGAGGTAATCACTTTCACGGTGTTACCTCCTGATTATAATATCAAGCGTTAATGTTGTTCAGCAATTGCTTTGCTGGTACACGTACTATGGTTTTGCCATCGTAAGACATGATGAGGTCTTCCCCTCTTCGTGCTTTTTCTTCAAGCATTCGCTTTCCAGCTAACTCTATGCCAGCTTTAAGCTTTTCGGAAAATAGTGTAAGGAGGGAGGGAGTAGTATCGGTGTTGTAACTTGCCAAGGCGACCTTATTTCCTTAGAATTATGAGTGCTCTGTTTGAAATATGAGTATCCTGATTGAATTGAGAGTGCTCAAGGAAAAGTCCTGAAAGGACTATAAGACCACAGGCAGGGGTGCAACCCCTGCTTCATGTGTGCGGGAGAAGCAAGCCCCGAAAGGGCGGCAGAGACGATTCTGTCGTACCTTCGGCACTTCGTCGGTGGTGCGGAATATAGCAGGGGTTTCGCTTCGCTCACCACCTGCCTGTGGTCTGTAGTCCCTTTGGGACAATCACTTACGTCAAACAACGGTCAGAACGGAATATGCCGGTCTCCGTGTGTAGTCCCTTCGGGACAATCACTTACGTCAAACAACGGTCAGAACGGAATATGCCGGTCTCTGTCTGTAGTCCCTTCGGTGCAATCACTCACGTCAAACAACGGTCAGAACGGAATATGCCGGTCTCCGTCTGTAGTCCCATCGGGACAATCACTCACGTCAAACAACTCATGCCGGTCTCTTCTTAGTGGCGGTTGGGACGGGGTAACTTCTTGTACTTCTTTCTCTATTTTGATTGGCAAAATTTGGACGTTTGCCATCCATTTCACATGGCTTTCGGGACAAAAGAGAACCTTTCGGATAAAAAACGGGGGAAAAGTCGGAAATATGAACATAAAATGTTCGGCATATTAAAAAAAATAATTAACTTTGTGCCGCAAAAAAGAAATCGGATACCATCTATTGGACACCTGTACCATGGGCATTTCCTCTGGGAAGTATAGAGTGGGGCATATCTTTCGAGACACTTGAGAAGTTCTTTTTTGCAGCTATTGAATTGCGAAATCAACTAATAATCAATCATGAAACATAACAGAAATCGGCGTTATATGGCATCGCTGTGTTCTGGGTTGTCGTTAGCAACACTTCTGTCGCTGAGCCTTTCGGGGTGTCAGGAGGAGTTTGGTGGCTATTATGACCAGCCTGGGTGGGTTACGGCCTCATCGGAGACCATCCTGAAGCAACGTGGCGACTGCAAGACCTATTTGAAACTGGTCGATAAGACTCTCTTTTCGAAGCAAGTGGAGGGTTCGGGGCAATACACATTCCTCGTGCCCACCGACGAGGCCTTTGCCTCTTTCTTTGCCAACAATCCCTACGGTTATCATGATGTGGACGATATCCCCGACGAGGTGGCAGCCCGCATGGTTTCGTCGTGGATGATGTATAATTCCTATCCTTGCGACACGCTGTCGAATGTCTTGCAGTCGTTCAACTCCTGGAGTGTGGACGAGGCTTTCAAGCACAAGACACCATCCTATGACTTAATCCGTGAAGAGGTGATTGACGGTGTGAAGTGTCAGGTATATGACTTCCCTGCGACGGGAGACCGTTTCGCGCTGAAGAACAATGCGCCTACGTGGAAGAACAACCGTTTCCTGCCTATCTATACAGAGCGTTTCAACAACAATAACTCCATCTCGTCCGACGACTGGGCCAAGGTGGTAGGTTCGACATTCTCGCCTTACGGTAACTACCTCCAGGCAGGTATCATCGATGCCGGTTCGTCGGCCAAGAATCCAGGCGACCTCTATTGCCAGAATGGTGTGATTCACCTGGTGGATAAAGTGGTGATGCCGTTGGAGAACATGGATGCCTTGATCCGTACCTATGGAGACGGCAGTGCCAAGGATGAACCCGAGAGCGCCAAACAGGGTGCCTGGAAGTTGTTGAACAATATCCTCAACTACAAGAAGGGCAACGGCGAATATCAGTTCCTCATGTATACGGAGAGCTCTGCGGCTGCCCATTACTTTGAGAAGGCCTATCCCGATCGAGATATGACCCATTTCCTGGTGCGTTGTTACCATCAGGCCAATAACCCCTTCCTATTGAACTTGGAGAGCTACACTTATATGACTCTTCATCACTCGGATCTCTTCTATACCGACTACAATGGCGGTATGACCTTCTATGTGCCCCGCAAGGATGTGTTGCTGAACTACATCAACAACCGTCTGTTCCGCTATTCGGGCATGCAGTTGACCGAGAGTTCGACCCAGGAGGAGTTCAACGCTGCCTTCAACAAGATGTCGGGCACGGTTCTGAATGCCTTGTGGTTTTCGATGCAGGCCAACGGCATGATCTGGCCGTCGCAGTTCGAGAGTTCTGCCGTCAACATGGTGGGTTCGTCGGAGCACATCAATGGTTATGACCCAGCCCTCACTTACGAGAGTGGCATTGCTGCCGCAGGTATGGCTTCGAACGGTATGTGGCAGATTACCAACTTCGTACCTAAGACCGCTGCCTTCGAGGGCGTTGCTGCCCGTTTCCTGTTGGATCCGGCCTACTCCAAGGAGGAGATGTTGATTTCCAACTACTACACCAATTCGGTGTTCGGCAACATGCTCAAGTCGAAACTGGCAGGCATGGACGATGTCGATATCAACCTCATATTGTGGGGTGACGAGAACTCCAAGTGGTGGGACAATATCCACTACAGTACGTTGTACTCTACTTTTGCCAACGGTACGGTGGGTAACGAGAGTCCGGTGATGAACTACTTCCAGCAGAACATGGTGAACGGCTATGTGGAGCGTGAGGCGGTCGATGCTTTGGACTTTGAGGTCGATCCACTGAACGGTGCTTATGGAGGTTGGGCCTATACCAACAACTATGCCGGTGACGTGATGCGTTACCGTAAGTCGGGCAAGACCGTCGATGGCAAGCCCGAGATACAGATTCAGACCATGTGGTCGATTGCCAACGATGCCAACGAACGTGACTGGTGGTTGGGCAGGGCACCTCTGCCAGAGGTGTTGCAGCAGTCGGAACCCACTCCAGGCAGTTATGCTTCGGTGGTGAAGGATACCGATGTGGATTATGTGAACGGTAAGGTCTATACCTCGACAAAACATTCTGCCCCCTTGTGCTACAATGTGGAAGGCAACTATGGCGACGGTACACATTATTATAATGATTACCTGAGTCCGTTGAGTTATCTGCGTGCCTATCTGTCGGTCGATTCAGCTTCAGCCGAACCCAAGCACACCCTCTTCAAGAAGTACTTGGAGTACTACGATGCGAACCTGAGCAAGCATGCCAACTCCGACCTCCTCTCTATCGGTTCGGGACATTGGACTATCTTCGTACCGACCGACGAGGCCCTGCAGGCGGCTATCAACTATGGCAAGACGACCGGATCGGGCATTTCGTTGTTGCGTCATCCCGATTACCTGCCCGCCAATCCGACCGAGAATGATGCCAACTGGGTGGATTCCGTCATCTACTTCCTCAACGGATATATCACTAAGTCAGGATGTTATCCCGACGATGGTCTGAGTGCCTTCTACGAAATGTCGGAGGCCTGGGATGGCTTGAAAGCCTCCAACCGTGAGGCACCGAAGCAGTATCTGGTGACCACCAATTCGGTCATCACCGACATGGACCGACTGGATGCCAACGGCAATGTGGTCAAGGCTTGGGACGGACTGATCTCGGGTGCCCGCATGTCGGGTTATGTGGCAAAGAGCGGCGACGCCAACCAGTTGCAGTTCTTCGGTCGTGCCTACACCTCGGGTGCCTACCAGGTGGTGGATGTCTATAATGCTAACGAGATTACGGACAAGTTCGACAATACGGTGGTGCGCCAGGTGGGACAGAGTAACATCATGGCACCCAACTGCATGATACACTCGTTGAACGGTTTTGTCATTTATAAGATCAGTGGCCGTTAAATCGGGAGAGTCCTTCGGGACTTGAGACTCTACAATCAAGAAACATCTATTCTATGAAACAATTCAATAAGATACTGTTGCTACTGATGCTGACCCTCTTGCCAGGGTTGGCTTGGGCACAGAAGACGTTGGTGCGAGGTACCATCATGGATGGCACTTTCAATGAGCCTATGGCAGGAGCCAACGTCATTTGGCAGAATAAGGACGGTCGTACCATCACCGGTGCACAGACCGACTTCAATGGCAACTTCTCCTTGCAGGAGGTAATCCGACAGGGTGACGTCCTCGTCATCTCGTTCACGGGTTACAAGAAACAGACTATCCCGATCACGGCCAACCAGAAGGTCTATGACGTTACGTTGGAGGAGGAGAGCGTGGCACTGAAGGATGTGGAGGTGACCACTTCGCGCCGTCAGCAGTCGGGTATGTTGAACATTGCCGAACGCGACATCACTACCTCCGCCAAGCGTATCGACATGTCGGAGTTGGAAGACCTGGCAGTGGCCGATGCTACCGACGCTTTGCAAGGTCGTGTGGCCGGTGTCGATATGGTCGCTACGTCGGGTGCTCCGGGTTCCGGTATGTCTATCCGTGTGCGTGGTACCACCTCTATCAACGGTTCGTCCGAGCCATTGGTCATCGTGGACGGTTTCCCATACGAGACCACCATTGACGATGATTTCGACTTCTCGACCGCCGACGAGAACGACTATGCCACCATGCTCAACATCTCGCCCGACGATATCAAGGAGATTACGGTGTTGAAGGATGCAGCCGCTACCGCCATCTATGGTTCGAAGGCTGCCAACGGTGTCTTGATGATTACGACCAAGCGCGGTGCCATCAGCAAACCCACTCTGTCCTATACCTTCAAGGGTACGGTGAGCCGTCCGAAAGACCCTATGCCGATGTTGAATGGCGACCAGTATGTGAACCTCATTATGGAGGAAATCTATAATTCCGGTGAAGTTTTTTCGCCTACAGCATATCCTCAGTTGGCCAACGATGCCTATAACCTCTATAATTATTATAATTATGGACAGAACACCGATTGGTACAAGGAATCGACCAAGACCGGTTATTCGCAGGATCACTCCATCGCTATCTTCGGCGGTTCGCAGAAGGCACAATACCGTGTGTCGTTCAACTACTATAACTCGGAGGGTACTACCATCGGCGAGGCCTACGACCGTCTCTCCAGCCGTATCAACCTGGACTACAACATTTCTTCGAAGTTGAAGTTCTCGGCTTCGATGTCATATACCTATTCCACTACGGACCGCAACTATGTGACGGCGCTCGACTCGAAGATCAATGTATTGAGCCAGGCCTACAATCGTCCACCGAACATGGCGGTCTATGAATATGACGAAAGTGGAAACTTGACCGACAACTATTTCACGCCAGCCACCATGATGGATGGTAAATATTGGGACAATACCAAGAACGGTGTCTATAACCCAGTGGCTATGGGCAAGGAGGGTTACTATCGACAGAAGTCACACCGTATCTTGCCCAATGTGCAGTTGCAGTATCGACCCTTGGACTGGTTGCGTTACCAGATGGAGATTTCATTTGACGTGTTCAACGTCAAGCACAATGCCTTTGTTCCTCAGTCCGCTACAGGACGTCCTTGGACCGAGAATACCGTCAACTATGCGATTGACAAGGACATCGAGTCTTTCTCGTTCAACAGCAACAACAAACTGTTCTTCTTGCCCGAGTTGAACGAAGACCATCAATTGCAGTTCATTGTGGGCTTCCGAACAGAACAGACCCCCGATAAGAACGTGGTCATTTCGGGTTCGAATCTGCCCTCTATCTATCTGACTGACCCAACCAGTGGCTCTTATCCATCCACCAACTCGGGCTTGTATGACAGTTCGACCAAGGAAGTGCGTAGTGCCGGTCTGTACTTCAATGCTCACTACAGCCTGCTGGATAGATATATCATTGGTATCTCCGGCAACTATGAGGGTTCCTCGAAGTTCGGTGATGGTTTCCGTTGGGCCTATTACCCCTCCTATTCAGCACGTTGGCGTCTGTCGGGCGAACCATTGTTGGAAGACTTGATGGAGAAGGCCTACGTATCGGAGTGGTCAATCCGTGCCTCTTATGGTGAGTCGGGTTCCAGCCGCGCCTTGTCGAACTACGCTTCGCAGACTACTTACGACACCTATGGATTTACCTATATGGGTCAGAAAGGCACCCACCAAGCCGGTCTGCAACTCTCGCGTCTGAAGTGGGAGCGTACCCGTTCCATTGATGTTGCCACCGACCTCGGTTTCTGGGATGACCGCATCCGTGCTACTTTCGAGTGGTACAAGAAGACGAGTGACCAGTTGATTGCCAAGAATAGACCCATTACTACCTCCACTGGTTACGAGAAGGCTGCTTTCATCAACTCGACGGGCATGAAAAACCAGGGTATCGAGTTCGATTTGGATGTTGTGGCTTTCCGCAACAAGGAGTGGACCGTGAAGTTGTCGGGCAACCTGGCTCGAAACGAGAACAAGTTGCAGGAAGACTTAGAGACGATTGGTACGTGGTCGGGCAATGCCTTGAATAATGGTGATTACCCTACCCTGCAGTTGGCAGGTCAACCTTTGGGTTCCTACTACGGCTATCTCTATGAGGGTGTCTATATGAATACCGACGAGACCATTGCCCGTGATGCCAACGGCAACAAGATTTACTCGTTCGACGCCAACGGCAACACCGTGCCTGTCTATATGCGATTCAACTATCCCGCCATGGACTATCAGTTTGTGGCAGGTGACGCCAAGTACAAGGATATCAACCATGACGGTAACATCAACGAGCAGGATGTAGTCTATCTCGGTAATGGTAACCCATTGATTACCGGTGGTTTCGGTTCGACCCTCAAGTGGAAGAACCTCACCTTTACCACCTTCTTCAATTTCCGTTATGGCAACGAGATCGTGAACTTGGCTCGTGCCAAGGCCGAGTCGATGAATTCGTTCAGCAACCAGAGTGTTTCGACCCTGCGCCGTTGGACGCATGAATATACGGTAGAAGAGGTCGAGAGTGGTGCTGCACCGAAGGATATCTTGCCTCGTGCAGCCTACAAGCGAGGCTTTAACTCGTTGGCTTCCAGCCGTTATCTGGAAGATGGTTCGTTCTTGCGCTTCAAGACGGCCACCCTCAAGTACGAGTTGCCCAAGCAGTGGTTGGTAGATACTTTCATCTCGAAGGCCAGTATCTATTTCCAGATGCAGAACATCTATTGCTGGACCCACTATACGGGTGCCGATCCTGAGATTTCTATCTCCAGTGCTACCAGACCAGGCATTGACGAGGCCACCACACCTCGTGCTAAGGAGTTTGTTCTTGGTCTGAGTGTCAATTTTTAAGTGTGCATGAAAGATATGAAAAAGATATTGACTTTAGCGATTGCCGCTGCGGCTTGTCTCACCTCGTGTGACGACTGGTTGGACCTTCAGCCCGAGAATTCTGTCTCGGCCAAGGATTATTGGAAATCGGAAGCAGACGTGGCTGCTGCCATGACGGGCATCTATTGCGAGTGGCTGTTGGGTTCTTCTTATATCTGGCAACAGGCTGAGATGCGTGCCGATATGGTGGCTCCGTCGATGGTGACTTATGCAGATTATCTCAATGTCCGCGAAGGCAACATCACTTCAAGCAACAAATTCGTGGCTTGGAAGGGCTACTACTCGGTTATCAACCAGTGCAACCTGCTTTTGGAGCGTTCGGAAATTGCCTTGAGCAATGACCCTTCTTATACAGTACGTCAGGACAGCATCTATCATGCACAGGCTCGAGTGGTACGTGACTTGTTGTATTTCTACCTGATCCGTCTGTGGAAGGATGTGCCCTATATCACTTGGGCTTATTACGACGATGCCACACCCCGTTTGGTGGGTGCGAGCAAACAGATGGATATTCTGAATGCCCTGATTGCCGATTTGGAGGCCGTGCAGAAGGATGCTTTCCTGCCTTACAGTTATTCGGCTGCCAGTACAGGAAAGGCACTCAACAAGGGTCAGGTGACCATGTATATGCTCAAAGCCCTTTTGGCCGATATGTATCGTATGAAAGGTTCGTATGCTACGGACCCACAGACGTCACAGGCGGCTTATCGTAAGTGCCTGGAACTCTGCAATACCATCATCGAGTCGGGTCAGTATGCTCTCATTCCATTCAAGAAGAGTACAGCTGCCGAGTCGGGTGTCGATTTGAAGGACTTGGAAACCAAGGCCGATTCCTCCTTCTACTATATGGTTGACCTGCTGCCAACCGATTGGTACGATGGACTTTACGTGTCGGGCAACAGCAACGAAAGCATCATGGAGTTGCAGCAAGACAAGAGTTCTTACAACAATTCCGGTTTCTACGATATCGTCGTGGCTCCCCGCTACTATACCGCCAATGTGGATCTGTTCAGCAGCACACTCTTCTTGCCTACCGAAAAGGAGTTGGCCATGGCTTGCCGCTATCGTGACATTCGCTCGTATATGAATATAGCTATCTTCGGCGGTACTTCTTGTATCTGGAAGTTTGCTGGCTTGTCGGATACCGAGGGCATAAACACCAAGGCCGATTATAAGAAGAATGTACTTGTCTATCGTTTGGCCGAGATCTATCTGATGAAGGCAGAGGTGCTTACGCAGTTGGCCATGGCCAATAACAATGACCAGGAGATGCTGCTTGAGGCTTATCGAGCCGTATTCAAGGTGCGTGACCGTGCCGGTGCTGTGGAAACGACTGACCTCCAGACAGGTGAGGGATTGGCCATGCAAGATCTTTATTGGGAGGAATTGCGAAAGGATTTGCCTATCACGTTGAAGCCTGGCACCATCAGCGGTTCTTCGATGGAGAAACTGATTCTGGATGAAGAGGCTCGCGAAATGGCTTTCGAGGGTCGCCGCTGGTTTGATGTGCTCCGCAATGCCGAACGTAACCAGGAGGGCAAGGGAGCTTGCACGGGTGGCAATATCGGTTATCTGTTGAGCATCGCCGGAAGCTGTACCGAAACCAGCAAGGTCTCTTATATCATGGGTCAATTCAAGAAGCCGGACTTCCGCTATCTGCCTTATCCTTACCAGGATGTGAGCATCAATAAGAGCGAGGGCGGTCCATTGAAGCAGAAGCCTTTCTGGGGAACGGAGTGATTTGACAATTGAAATTAACAATTAAAAAATAAAAGTTAAAAATTGATTGTTATAGTCAATGGTCAAATAGAAAAGAAGTATTATCTAATGATAGATAACGAGATATGAAAGCTATGAATAAGAAAATCTATCAATATATGACCTGCGCGGCGGTTGGACTGTTGTCAATGACGATGGTGGCCTGCGAGGACTACATGGAGGGTTCCAAGTGGACCGCCAGTGCAGAGTTGCAGATGGACGAATATATGGAGAGTCAACCGGACTTGAGTCTCTTCCTGTCGGTGGTCGATAAGGCCGACTTGCGTGGTATGATTCATGCCTATGGTACTTACACACTCTTCGTGCCTACGAACGATGCCATGACCAACTACCTCACGCAGAAGGGGTTGAGCAGCGTGGACCAGTTGTCCAAGGAACAGGCCGTCGAGATTGTGAAATATCATGTATTGAACGATACGCTCCATACGTACGACATGCAATCCAACACCCGTCTGTTCACTGCCAACATGTCGTTGGATTATCTGGTGACCAAGTGGGACGAGGCACAGGATCTCTATACCTTGAACCGTACGGCTCATATCGTCAACAATGATGTGCACAATGCCAATGGTATCATCCATGTGCTGGATGGCGTGTTGGCTCGTCCTACTTACAGCGTGTTGGATGCTGTGCAGGATACGCTCAAGATGCATGGTTACGGCATCATGGCCGCGTTGTTGGACACCGTGCGAAACGAACGTCTCTCCCGAGAGTCCGACTCCCTCTTGAACGAATCGTTGGCCTCGCAGAAGTATATCACCTTCATGGCACAGCCCGACAGTCTGATGGAGGCCGATGGCATCACCACGGTCGATAACCTCTTGGCTTTCTTGCAGAAGAGCAACATCAAGGACTACGATGAGCAGAGTCTGTTGGTCAACTGGGTGGGCTACCACTTCATGCGCGGTCGTTACTATATCAGTGACCTCTTCGGTGCCAGCAGCATCACCACGCTTTCGCCTTTGGGCAAGGCCATTGCCGTCTCGGCTTCCTCCTATCAGGACATTCACCTCAACCGCTTTGAGGCATTCAATGACGAAGGAATCGACTTGATTACAGACGGTTACTTTGTCGATTATACTTGCAACAACGGCGTCATCCAGAGTACGTCGGGCGAGTTGCAGATCATCGAGCGTGCCGCCAGTCGTATCAACTGGGATATGTGCGACGTGCCGGAGATTCGTTCTTTGTCGGGCTTCCGTAAGTCGGGCTTCGGTACCACCTTTACGACCACCTCGTCGTCGGCTGGTCTGAATGCCGACCATCCTGAGTGGATTGTCGATTCTACTTTGGTATCGGCCAGCGGTACACGCGTCTATTGGTTCGACACCGAGTTGAACTCTACCTATTCGTGGTATGGCAGCAACAGCCCGGTCTTCAACTACTATTGTAACTATGAGACCAACGAATATACGGGTGTAGATCCTTTCGGTGATACTCAGGTCGAGTGGGTCTATGGCGACTACCTCCAGTTCCGTTTGGGTACCACCGTCTGCAAGCAGGTGGATATCAAGACGCCAACGTTGGTGGAGGGTACCTATAAGATTTGGGTTCGTCTCCGTCGTGCCGGACACGAAGGCTCGGATGGTTACATGAAGATGACCTTCATCCAGGATGGAGAAGCTGACCAGACTTTCGCTTCGGTATGTCTGTCCAACTACGGATATACCTCAAGCAGCAATGAGACCGACGAGAAGAATGCCGCCAAGGGCGAACAGGCTCCGGGTGCATGTTATCCAACGCAGAGTCGTATGGCTTGTCACCTCATCGGTACCGTCAGCGTCAAGCACGATGGTGTCCATATCATGCGTTGGACTCCATTGGACGCTTCTCAGGCCTTGGGTCAGTATTTCGACATGATTTACTTCATCCCTGTTGATAATGACCAGGTTTTGCCTCGCGTCATGGCCAATGGTGAGGATGCCCGCATCTACAAGGTTTGCTGGGATGAAGAGACCAACACCCCTTACTATGACAAGTCGGTCTATTATGACGTGTCCGGATTCAATTCTACCTATCGTACCCACATTTGGCCAAAGCGTTGTCCAGTGGTCGAGGCGATGGAGAAAGGCACCATCACACAAGATCAGGTAGGTTCCTGTGAGTACCTTTGGTGTCCGAATCATTCTACGGCAGCTCAGTAATGGGCTTATCTACAACTGATTATTAATTTTATAGTTCAAAAATATGAATTATCTTAGATATAAGTTCGTGGCACTCTGCTGCATGGTGGGTCTGCTCCTCACGGGAGCAACCTCCTGTAAGGACGAAGGCTATGAGGATGTCTCGGGTACTCCCTCTCAGACCCTATGGGAGGTGATAAGCAGCCGTTCCGACCTCCGCAACTTTGCTTCGGTACTGCGCCAGAATGGTTATGACCAGGTGCTCAGTTCGTCGGGTACCTACACCGTCTTTGCTCCAGGCAATTCGGAGATGGCTGCCGTCGCACCCGACAAACAGTCGGAAGTGCCTGGCGCTCACATCGCTCCGTTGAGTTACGACAAGAAGACGTTGGCCGGTATGGAGTATCTCACCATGATCAACAATCGCCAGACCTTGCTCAGCGAACTTGCCTTGACGGACGAGGAGATTGTGTGCCGCAATGGTTTCCTGCGTTTCTCCAAAGCCAATGCACGAGCTAACCAGAAGAATATCTACGAGTTGCTCCAGGAGTTGAGCGACGAGTACGAGATGGCGCGTTTCATCACTTCGATGGGCGACAGCGTCATGGATAAGGAACGTTCCGTGCAGATTGGTATTGACCCCAACACCAATCAACCACTCTATGACACGGTGATGCAATATGCCAACCCCCTGTTCGACTATGTGCCATTCAACGAGAATGATTCTCTGCTCGCGGTTGTCTTGGTCGATAATGCTACTTGGGAGGCACTCGTCAACCGTTACTACCGTTATATGCGTCAGCATGTTGACGCTACCGGCGATCCCAACCTGATGGACCCGACCAAGGATACCACTTTCCCATTCGGTTCCAAGATTGACTCGGTCAAGACCCTCGAAAAGACTTGCACCGAATTGATTCGTGACCTCTCCTTCTCGTACGCTGGTGCCGTAGCACGTCCCTCGGTCAACAATCCAGAGACGGTCAATCAAGTCTATCTCTCCCGTTCAGGGGTGGAGGTGACTCTCGACCGAGCCACTATCTCCGATACCCTCATGGCCTCCAATGGCCGTATCGAATTGGCCAGCGGTATCAAGATCAAGTTGGCCAACAACAAGATCAAGGATGTCTATGTCGAGGCCGAAGACTATTATTATACGAATGAGAATTATGTTGCCACATTGGTTGACCCACGCTTCCGTGGTAGCCGATATGTCAAGACCTATGGCATCGATTCCCTCCGTTCCTATCGTCGTTATGTCTTGGACTCTTTGGGACAGCGCGTCAAGGATATGAAGGGCAACGACAGTATTGAGTTGGTCAAGGCCCAGTTGCGATATGTCTATAACACTTCGCAGTACTGCAATTCGTATGGTGGTTCGGTGTTGGGTTACAAGGTCAACCTCTATTCCTGCAACTACAACGTCCGCTGGCGCCACGTCGTGCCGGGAAATCAGGGTTCCAACTATTGCCTGCCCGACACCCTCGATGTCAACTATGCCAAGTATGCCGAGAACAAGAACTGGCCTATCGGCGGTGTGATGCGTCACATCCAGAAGCTATATCTGTCGCAGCCAGGTGACTATCCTTTGGAGTATAGCAATGCGTTATCGACCAACGACTACGTCTTGCATCCTTATCCATACAACTCGTTCGGTTCCTTCAGCTGGTATCGTTGCATGACCGACTACGACCCCGAGGCCGTCATCAGTAGTGCGAAGGATGATGAAGTGGGCTCCAAAGGTGCTGTCAATTGGTTCCGCATGGGTGTCAATGCTGGTTACGGGTTGGATGACCCTTCGTTCGAAACACCTCTCGTCTGGTGCGAAACAGCCAAGGACCATGTCAATGGCGTTATCAACATCGATCCCGATAAAGGCACGGCCAGCAGCGATGCCGTCTTTACATCCGGCATTGTGGGAGTCGGCACCTATGTAGAGTGGGTACCACGAACAGGTGATGCTCAGCGCGGTTTGGTTGCACCCCGTCGTTTGCCACGAGACATCTTCATGTGCCTCTACAATGGCGAGGCTACGGTCTTTGTGACCAGCAATCCTTTCGGTCGCGACAATGCCGCCGGACAAGCCAACTTGAACTATTGCAAGGGTTCTATCTTCCTCGATTATATTCACTTTGTTCCTGTCATCGACGAAGATGATTAAACCTATAAAAATTAGACTATGAAAAAGCGAAATATAGTATTTCTGATGACGTCAGCCTTGTTGGCCGTTCCTGCTGTAGCGCAGGATGAGTTCGAACAGGGGGAACCGCTCAAGTTGGAGCAGCCAGCCCAGAAGGGGATAGCCATCGTTGAGGGTGCCGTTATCGATGATGCCACTGGAAGCCCTATTCCGGGTGCCCGTCTTCAGGTCATCGGTGCTCCCTATTCGGCCATGACCGACGACAATGGTGCCTTTTCTCTCAAGGTGCCTGTCGATGCCAAGGGTCGTGCTATGTCCGAGATAAGTGTCTCTGGTCCAGACCGGAACCGAATGATTGTGCCTTTGCGCAACCGTCGCAAACTGACGATCCGACTTATGGAGAAAGGGTATGCCACCAAGAGTGACCGTGAGGTCTATACTCCGTTAGGCATGAAGGAAGAGAGTCACTTGATGTCGGCTGTCGGTATCTACGAGCGCGACAACTCCATCTCGGTCAAGGGTTCGCCTGAAGCTGCCTTGCAAGGTGTTGTCTCGGGCTTGCAGACTCAGTTCCGTTCTGGCACCGACTGGAGTGGTTCAAACCTTTATCTGCGTGGCATCAATTCCTTGCATGGTACCAACAATCCGCTCCTCGTATTGGATGGCTTGATTATTGAGAATCAGGAGTTTGGTGCCTCCATGATCGAGGGTCAGATCTCGACCCCATTCGGTTGTATCGACATCAAGGATATCGACCAGATTGTCGTGCTCAAGGATGCCACCTCCATCTATGGCGCGAAGGGTGCCAATGGTGCTATCTTGATACGAACCAAGCATACGACCGAGCAATCGACCCGTATTGACGTGACCGCCCTCACGGGTGTCAACATGCAACCTCGTCAGATTCCGATGCTCGGGGCCTCCGACAGCAAACGACTCCTGACCGAGATTGCCCAAACCAGTGGACTTACCGCACAGCAGGTCAATGCTTTGGAGTGGGTCAATCCTACCCAGCCTCAGAAGCAACCCGACGGCACTTTCCTCTATGGCAACTACTATAAGTACAACCAGAACACCAACTGGCAAGATGAAATCTTCCAGCGCGGCGTCAAGCAGCAGTATTCACTTAACGTGACGGGCGGCGACGATGTGGCCATCTATGGTGTCTCGGTCGGCTTCCAGAACAAGGAAGGTTTGGTCAAAGGCTCTGATTTCCAGCGTTTCAACGCTCGCGTCAATGGCGACATCAAGTTCACCGAACGCTTCCGTCTGTTTGCCAACATGAACTTCGTCTATGGCACCAAGAACCTCTCCAACGAAGGTTCCGTTTCCAACCTCAATCCTCTCTACACCGCCTTGGTCAAGGCACCATTCACCACGTTACATAGTGTGGATCAGACCAATCGCCCCTCCAAGGCATGGGAGGATGTCGATGCGTTGGGAGCAGCCAATCCAGCTGCTGTTATTAACGACATCCAGGCCGAGAACTCTTTCTACCGTTTCATGGGTTCGTTCAACTTCGAGTTGGACTTGTGGAAGGGCTGGCGTTTGTCCGAGAACTTCGGTCTGGACTTCAACAAAGAGCGTGAGCAGATTTTCCACCCAACCATCGGTATTCCTTATGCCAATCTGCCCAATGCCGAGGTCAACAACGAACAGATCCATCGCGTAGAGCGTCTCAATAATATCTTCACGGAGACCCGACTCAACTATCGCAAGCGACTGGGTACACACAGTTTCGATGCCACTTTGGGTTATCGTTACCTCCATAGCCTCACCGAGGACGACTACGGCAAGGGATATAACTCTGCCAGCAATGCCTACAAGACCATCGGTGCGGGTGACAACACCCTCCATCAGATTGGCGGCGCCATTGGTGAAGCCAACTGGATGTCGCTCTACGGCCATTTGGACTACAATTGGCAGAACCGCTATTTCGCCGAGGTCACTGTTTCGGGCGATGCCTCCAGTCGTTACGGCGAGAATGTGTCGAAGATGCTTGTCTATCCTGGCGTCAATGCCGGTTGGTTGTTGAGCAGCGAGGAGTTCCTCCAGTCCGCCTCTTGGATCAACCTTTTGAAGGTGCGTGGCGGATGGAATGTCTCTGGTAATGACGACATTACCAACTATAGCAACCGTCTCTACTATGTCTCCAAGCGCTTCTTGGTCAACAACGGACTGGTACTGGGTGCCCTCAAGAACGAGGATATTCAACCCGAGCGCATGCAGAAGTTGAATATCGGTGTCGATGCTTCGTTCCTCGAAAACCGACTCAATCTCTCGGTCGATCTCTATCGTTCACAGATTTCCAACCTGCTCACCTATTCGCAGGTTCGTTCCTACACCGGTATGAACAGCGTATTGAGCAACGATGGTGAGATGACCAACGGCGGCGTCGAGGTCTCTGTAGCAGGTCGCGTAATGAGCAACCGTCACTTCTCGTGGGACATGAATCTCTCCTTGGCGCACAACCACAACGAGGTGACCAAGTTGGAGACCGGATCCTTCCAGAGCAACTTCGGCGATGGCACTATCCTGACCCGCGTCGGTTCGTCGGCCGGAATCTTCTATGGCTACCAGACAGCAGGTGTTTATAGCACTACTGCCGAGGCAGAGCAAGCCGGCCTTTCGACCATGGTCGGTGCCGTCTCAGAATCCTTCCAGGCAGGCGATGTCCGCTTTGTTGATCAGAACGGCGACCACATGATCAACGATGCCGACCGTGTCGAGATTGGTAATCCGAACCCTGCATTGTACGGCGGTCTTTCTTCGATCATGCGTTCCCATGGTTTTACCCTGCAAGCCGACTTCACTTTCTCGCTGGGCAACGACATCTACAACTACACCCGTTCCCAGTTGGAGTCCATGTCGGGCTACACCAACCAGACCAAGAATACCTTGCTCCGTTGGCGTACCGAGGGTGACAAGGTCACTTATCCTCGTGCCACTTTCGGCGACAGCCATCGTAACAACCGTTTCAGCGACCGCTGGATTGAGGATGGTTCTTACTTGAAACTCAAGTCCGTAACCCTGTCGTACGACTTCAACCTCAAGACCGATGTCCTGACGGGTCTCACGGTCTATGGCACTTGCGAGAATGTCTTCTGTGCTACCAAGTATTCCGGCTACGACCCAGAGGTTTGCACGGCATCGTCCAACAATCCTCTCTGTCAAGGTATTGATTCATTCACCACACCGATGGTGCGTACCTTCTTTATCGGCTTGAAAGTAGGACTGTAACAATTGTCGGTCGGGCCGTTACGGCGACCTGACCTTCCAAATAAAGTATCTTATGAAAAAAATCACAATATCCCTTCTAACGCTTTGTGCCTTGGGTGCCTGGACCGCTTGTGTCGATGCCGACTTACAGGATGCCCTCGACGAAAAGGATACTTACACCAATGCGGAGGACGCTGATTATCACATCCTTGGCATCTACTCGCAGTTCATGCAACTGGCCGAGCAGATGGTGGTGCTCAACGAGTTGCGTGGTGACTTGATGACCATCACACCCAATGCCAACGAGTATCTGCAACAGGTGGAGGCCAATAAGTACAATGCCGAAAATCCTTACTTCTCGGCACAACCTTATTATTCGGTCATTGCCAACTGCAACGATGCCTTGGTCAACTTCGACAAGATGCTCGCGCGTCACGACATGTCGGCCGACCAGTATGCCGAACGTTACAGCGATGTGCAGGCCATGCGTTGTTATGTCTATCTCCAGTTGGCCGCCCAGTTCGGCAAGGTCTATTACATGGAAAAGGCCATCACCTCACTTTCTGATCTCAAGAAGTATCAGGCTACGGCCGCTCCAATCGGTTTGGACGAACTCCTCCCGAAGTTGATTGACTGCATGGAGAAGGTACCTACGTTGGAGGACTACGAGCAGTCGGCTTTGGTCTATGACGGTTCGAGCAAGGTGACGGTGGATGGACAGATTCTCAGCACCTACTTCATCAACAAGAAACTGGTCTTGGCCGACCTCTATCTTTGGGCAGGTCGTTCACAAGACGATTTCCGTCGGGCTGCTGCCCTTTACAAGGAGGTGATGAACAAGGATGCCGATGCTGCCGAGACGCAGAATTCGCTTCATTATAAGTGCAATACGTTCACCTATACAGGAACCTCGTTGCCAACCTCTGCTGCGCAGACCAGTAATAACTATTGCGCGGGCACGTTACGTTACAAGGACCAGGACGAGCGCTCTTTCTTCACCACCTGGCCTTATATGTTCAATGATGCAGTCTCTTCTGCTCCAGGCATGTACGAGTGGATCTGGTCCATTACCTATACCCCCAACGGCGAACCCCGTTACCCCTTCATCGACCTCTTCGAGTCCGATAAGTTAGGTGGTAGCTATCAGTTGCGTCCATCCGAGAATTATATCTACGAGACGCAACGTACCGACATCCTTCGCAACAACGGTGCTCCTTATGATCCACGCGGTTTCGGCGCCTTGAAGGAGGGTACCAACGACTACCTGGGTGCCACCTTCCGTGTCGATGCAGGCGATACCGTCTGTGCCAAGTACCTCTATCTTTACGATTCCACCCTCCCTACCCAGAAGACCGGTCGTCTGTGGCTCTATCGTGCTGCCGGCGTACACCTCCGTTTTGCCGAGGCCCTCAACCGTGCCGGCTATCCCGACATGGCTTACGGTTTCCTGATGGGTGGTCCTGCTGGTTATTATGGCACCGTCTATCCCGATGTTGATGCTCATGGCAACGCTACGACTACCGAGAGTAAGCCTGAGGATTACAAGGGATTGGATTCCAACGGCAGGAACATCGGCATGACGCGCAACCTCTTCGGTCTGCGTTATCCTATCAGCACCGGCATCTGCGACAACGCTGTCGATTCGGCGCTCCTCTATTTCGATACCCGTTACTACACATCGGCCACCAGCAATGCCTTCGAGGGCATCGTTGTCCGTGGTCCTTGGCGTAGTGCTTCGGGTCTGCGCGGCCGCCAGTTGATGCGCTACAAGACCACCTCCGACTTCGCTAATGGTCAGACACTTAGCAGCTGTGCCAACAAGGCCGACTCCATCTACCTCATCGAGAAGATTATCATGGACGAGGCAGCCCTCGAATTGGGTCACGAAGGTCAACGTTTCCCCGACCTCGTGCGCGTATCTCGTCGTATGGATAAGTCCGGTTCGGTCGTAGTCAATGGTCAGACCTATCCGCTGACCAACGACGGCATCTCCGGCACGCAGTATTTCCAGAACGTCCTCGGTAAGAAGAAGAGTATCAATGTCTTGGGCTCTGCTCAATACAGCGACGAGAACTCCTGGTTCATCGGGGAATGACGGTTAAGGGTTAATGTTTACCGGTTAACGATTAACGGTTAAGGGTTAATGTTTAACGGTTAAATTCTGACGATTAACACCTGTCGTTCAAGCATAGTGAAGGTCGGTTTCCAGAAGTGGAAACCGACCTTTTTTGGGTCCCATGCGTAGCGGGAACAAGGGGCTATAGCACATTCTGGAACAATATTGTGCGAGAAAACGTCTGTCGAAAAACGGACTTTTAACTATTAATCCTTCATTTTTAACTCCTGTATGAATAATACAGGCTTATCCACCGACTTACGAACAATGGTTGATAACTGTGCAAAACTCGTTCACAATTGTTGATAACTTGGTGAATAACTCCCTTTATTCCTATTTCGGCTTACTTATCCACCACTTTTGTGGATAACTTTCCTTATCGATCCCGTCCCTTTGCCCTGCCTTCGCTCTCCTTATGCTTCGGTTGAGGTGCGGCAGATTTCCCGCTTTGTTTCTCCCTTCTTTCTCCCTTTTAAAGGCAGCAAAAAGGGAGAAGGTCTATAAAAGGTCCAACGTAGGAATACGGATGCAGCGGGAGGGGAAGGCGAAAGGAAAAGCTGTATGAAAATGTCGTTGAAATGGTTATAATCTGGCGCAATCTGTGAAAAATCGTGAGATTGCGCCAGATTATAGTGTTATTATTTGGCGCAATCTGACATTTTTATTAACTTTGCGCCAGATAATAAATATTAGTCAAATGGAAAATTCAATTGTAGGCCGTGAAAAAGAGATCAAGGAACTGAAGAAATTTCTTTCTTCGGATCAGTCTGAATTTATAGCCGTCTATGGAAGACGACGTGTCGGCAAGACTTTCCTTATTAAGGAGCTTTTGGAAGGACACTTCTGCTTTAGAATGACGGGTAAGGAAAATGCCCGTTTAGGAGATCAGTTGCTGAATTTCTCGTATGCTTTGTCGGATTTTCTTGGAGATGACCATGTGCCTCAGGATTGGTCAGAGGCATTCCGTTTGCTTTCGAAGAATATAGAGAAGCAGGAGGATGGTCCGAAAATCATCTTCATTGACGAACTCCCTTGGCTCGATACACCGAAATCGCGTTTCCTTGGTGCGTTGGAACATTTCTGGAACAATTGGGCTTATTATAGGAAAGATATCAAACTGATTGTTTGTGGTTCTGCAACTTCGTGGATGCTGAATAAGTTGATAAATTCTCGTGGAGGATTGCATAACCGTGTGACTCATAAAATGTTGATTTCTCCATTCTGCCTCGAAGAAATGGAGCGGTACTTCCATAGCAGAGGCTTCAACTATGAACGTCCGGAAATGATAGACTGCTATATGGCAGTGGGAGGTGTCGCTTATTATTTGTCTTTGTTCGACAAGGATAAAAGTGTGGCAGAGAATATCAATAGCTTATGTTTTACCAATGGGGGTGAACTAACAGATGAGTTTGACCGATTGTATGATTCTCTATTTAGAAAGGCAGAGAACCATATCGCTGTTATAAATGCGCTTAGCAGTGCCCGAAAAGGAATGACTCGTTTGGAACTCATAACTAAGGCTAAACTGCCGAATAACGGAAATCTATCCGCGTTGCTTGAAGAATTAGAGACATGTGAATTCATCCGTTCCTACTATCCGTTTGGCAAAGAGAAGAAGAATAAGATGTTTCAGTTGACAGACCAGTTTTCTCTTTTCTACCTTCACTTTATGAAGGATAAAGGAAACGTAGGCAAAAACTATTGGCTTCAGAAAATTGGCACACCTGAATATGCAGCCTGGTCGGGTTATTCTTTTGAAACGGTATGTTTACACCATATTGAGCAGATAGTCAATGCATTGGGTATTAGTGGCACATTCTATTCTCCATGCTCATGGGCGTATCGACCATCGGAAGCTGTATTAAATGATGCAGACGCAGACGAGGATACAAAGACAGGTGGTCAGATTGACTTGCTTATAGACAGGAGTGACAAAACTATCAGTGTCTGCGAGATGAAGTATGCTGGCGGAGAATACGAAATAACGAAAGCATACGCTAGCCATGTCGAGCAGAGACTTCGAACATTCAGAAAGGTGACGAATACCAAGAAATCATTTTCAATAGTATATGTTACACCTTTTGGCCTCTTAAATAATATGTACGCAAGAAAGGTCAACAAACAAGTGACTGCTGATGATTTATTCAAGAAGGTTTGACTTTGAATTGTCGGAGTTTGTAATAACCACGAACGGCACGAAACACACGAACAATATTTAATCACCGAATCAAACGAATGAAACAAAAATAATTGTCTTCAATTAAGTCATAGGATTGTCTTGCATCGCTCTCGCATCCACAAAAAATTGTCTTTGTATTGTCTTCAATTGACGGAGTTTGAAAAAAAAGAACGGCACGAAACACTATTGCAAGGATTGTGGGAGATGCAAGATTTAATCTTGAAAAAATGTCGGTGAAAACGTTATAATCTGGCGCAATCTATGAAAAAGTCGAGATTGCGCCAGATTATAGTGTTATTATTTGGCGCAATCTCATATTTTTTTGGACATTGCGCCAGGTAATAATTGAAAATAAAGGCTCGCGAAATACGATGGAATTAATGTCCCGCAGAAATGGCAGAAATAGCAGAAATGTATAGTGACGTGAAATTCGCGACCAATAGGATTTCCTTTATTTCCGCCATTTCTGCGGGACTAAAAATGTGGATATAGAGATCCTTCGACTGCGCTCAACATGACATTTTTAGAACATCCCTTTAAGGAGTTAATGGGAGTTAACAGGAGTTATCGCTTCGCTTGGGGAGTTAACGGACGATTGCTGTAGTCCTACAGAGCAAACTACTTTACTCATTACTCTCTACCCTCTACTCTCTCATCGTCCCTCCACATAGATGGCTTTGGGTCGGGCGGGACAGTAGAACTCGCACGCACCGCAGCCGGTGCAGAGGCGGGGATGGATGCGGGGCACCTTGAAACCGTCTTTTTCGACAGGAAGGATGGCCTTGTAGGGACAATGGCGAAGACAGGCATCGCAAGGGATATGCTCTGTCTGCGTGAGGCAAGTGAGGCTGTTGAACTGCGCCCAGCCTAAATGATGTTCCACTTTCTGCGCCTCACTGACCAGGTCGAGCAGACCCTCCTCGCAGACATCAGCGCAGCGGTGACAGTTCGGGCGGCAATAACCCAGCTCGAAACTCACCGTGGGTTTGCCTTGGGCGTCGTGGATGTCATAGACCTCGTATTCGGTGGTGGCGGGGCGAAGGATATGTTCGGGGCAGACCTCGATGCACTTGCCGCAAGCGGTGCATGCCTTCAGGAAATCGGGATAGTCCCGACGGGTGGGAGGGAGGATCGGGTATTGGCGCACGGCGGCGGTGGAGCCGTCGGGCATGGAGGTATGTATCTGTTTCTCAAAGCGTTCGCCTTGCAGCAGGGCGTTGACCGACCCGTCGGCCTCCTGTTCGGCATTGAGGACTTTTACCTGCGCGGTGTCGTGCCCCACATAGCGGTGTAAGGGGTCTTCGTTATGCCATTGTTCCATCGTTTTTCACTTTTTGAATGAGGGACTCCATCTGATGCAGCGCCCGGGGTATATCGACCTGCTCGGGGCACTGCGAGAGACACTTCTGACAACTGATGCAGCGGTCGGCCTGCGCCAGTCGGGGGATGCGGTTGAGCCGGTCCAGAAAACGTTGACACTCACTCCGATAGTGCTCGGAGTTACCTTCGCGCGGGTCGGGAAGTCGGCCCTCGGTGGCCAGTTCGTTATACAGCGAGAGGTTCTTGGCAATATCGACGCCGTAGGGGCAACGGCACTTGCCGCAGTCGGTACAGCCGTTGCGTAGCATCTGTTGGTCGGGGTGTCGGTTTGGCCGCGTGCAGCCGACAGGTACTAGCGAGAGCAGACTCCATCCCAGAGCCGTCAACCCCATCCGCTGGAGCAGTTCCCGTCGCGTCATTTCGTTGTTTTTCATGGCACAAAGGTAATGCTTATTTTGTTCACTTCCAAATAAAAAGAGAGTAAAGTGTAAAGGGTAATGAGTAAAGTAGTTTGCTTCGGTTGCGCCGAAAATATATCTCTCGCAGAGTTTAAGAGAGTGAAATGGTGTTTTTTCTATAACTCTGAATCCTTTGTTCGTGTTTTTCGTGCATTTCGTGGTTACATATTTCTCCGGTTCTCGAGTTTTCAGGGTTTTAGTTACAATATGTTGGGGAAGAACGCTTTATGTGAAAATGGAAAGAAAACTGTTTCTTGAGGGACGAGAGGAAAGGTCGCGAGGAAATCGGTTGCCCTCTAAAGGGGAGGAGGAAGGGAAGAAAATATATGCTGTACGGAGTACAATAAGGGTGGTGTTGGGGTGAGACGGGCGACGTGTCGTTTTTCGAAAGAAACAGGGGAAAATGGACCGAATTTTGGCACGAAAAAGAGCAAAACAGCGGGATTGACTACAAAAAAGTCCATTGTTTTGCTAATTTTGTACCGATATTGGAGTTTGTTTGAAAAAAAATCATCATCTTTGCGTGGGTTATAAGAGACGCAAACCGATTTCCGACATGAAAAACTTAGGGGCATTGAGGATTTTTCAGTTAGTCTTTATAACTTGGGCAAAGAAAATAAATCAATAACCATAATCAACCAATTAACACGTTTTTCGCAATGAAAAAAATCTACACATTGATGGCTGTTGCTGCTATGTCCTCACTGGCCATGGCTCAGTCTGGCAGTTACATTACCGAGGACACCGACTTGGAGGCCACTTGGGACCTGTCGGACTTCTACAGCACAACCGGTCTCACGATTGAGAATTCAACCGCGACAGTGAAGTTTTTCTGTTTGAATGCCTCTGCACTTCCTCCTGCATTCGTCTATACGGGAGAGTGGCAGCCTGTCACCTTGAAAAACGGTGGCGTCGTAAAGTTCTTCGACGAGCCGAAGTATGACTACCCTACTCCCGAGAATTTTGAAGAGATCGACATGCCTGCCGGTTTCGACGGATCGTGGGATGACGTTGCTCCTTATATAAATACGAAGGGTGCCCTCGAGAATGACTGGGTCATTGAGGGTACTGGCAATGCCATCTATCTGGACTCACGTTGTCGCATGGGCGGTACCATTTCGGGTGTCGGTGAACTCACCATCTATGTGTCGAACAACGATACGCTCGACTTCCTGTGTGGTAACCTCAACAACCCAGATTCCATCAAGACCTTCATGGGTACGATTTATATCAAGAGTCTGGATGGCTATACTTGTGACACCATCAACTTCGGTAGCACTTTCCGTCCTGGCTATAACGAGTCAACTGGCGCTTCCTGCTATATGAGCCGACAGACTTATGCCGGTTCTTGTACCCTCTTCGACATCACCTCCTTCGGTGGCAACGTCGTGTGGAACCAGTCAGCTGGTGGCAGTCTGGTTTATCCAGCCATCACCGGTAAGGGTAAAATTCTCACCGGTACGTTCCCTTACTTCAACGGCGGTGTCAATATCAACAATGAGGCTATCACGGCTACCTACGATGCCGACGTTATCCTGACCAACAGTGAGACCCACGACTTTGAGGTCTATGGCAATAACCTCGTCTTCAACGGCACCATCACAGGTCAGCATCGTTTTATGTACGTGCGTTCAACTGCACAGGTTTACTTCAATAACCCTGCGCCAAGCCTTTCCGACTTCGTGCAGTCGTTCTCACAGCGTGGTGCCGGCATCACGGGTGGTAACGGTTTCGCCGATATCGCGTACTATCCTAACACCAAACGTGGCAATATCCTTTCGCCAGGTTGCCCTTATACCGAGGTTGGTCAGATGACCTGGCGAGAAATCCACATGGAGGCAGGTGACTATGTTCGCTTCGACTTCGACAACGCAGGTCACGTCGATGTGCTCAACGTCACAGGTACTTACACCATGTTTGCTGGTCAGAACGAAGTGCAGATTGGCTTGCCCGACAACTTCGTTCCTAAGGCAGGTAAGTACAAGGTCATCAACGGTAACATCGATGCCGGTATGTCCACCTATGTAGATACCATCGGTTACGAGGTATGGGACAACAACGGTCCAGCTTATGTCATCCGCTCTGTCAATGGTGGTGAGATTGTCAAGTTGGCCGACGGCAGCGATGACAACTATGTGGCTCAGCCAGGTGACTCTATCGGTTCTGCCAACTTCGGCCAATTGGCTGGTACCTACGGCGCTACCATCATGGACGGCAACCGTCCTCACTATGTGATTGCCGAGTGGGGTCCTGGTACCTTCTCGAACGGCGAGTTGACCGACGGCAGCTACAAGAACACCGAGGATCCAAAACTCTATACGCCAAACGAGGCACAGATGGGTACGGCATTCTCTGACCCAGATTCTACGCGTTGGGAGGCTGTATGGCAGGAATTCTTGGCTACACACCCAGTATCCAATGCTTGGGAGCCAGTCGATATCTCTGACCCATCCGTCATTCCTGGTACGGTAACCGACTCTATCTTCCTGACCTACTCACGCTATCGTACTGCCGACGGCGAGAACGGCGTAGCCGGTGAACACGATTGGAGCTGGCGAAACGGTTCGGGTTCCTCTTGCAAGGACAAGGGTTATCCTTATGCTGGTGCAAAGCACTTTGCTTACTACTATTATTCGAACAACAACATGCGTCTGTATAGCGTGAGTGGTGGTAACTACATCAACGCCGCTGGCGACACCTTGGCAGTAGCATCGTTTGCCAGTCAGTCTTATCCTATTGCCCTCACCCAGAACCACGATTCGGTCATGCATGTGAACACCTCTATTGTTGAAGGCGTCGAGGTGAATGATACCACTTACACCTTCGTGACCGACACTGTGGGTTGGCGTTTCTACACCAACTGGTCACCCAAGATTGATGCCGGCAACGGTGACTCTATCCAGTTCCGCTTCAACTTCAAGAACTATATCTCGGACGGTATCATCGCTATCGAGACTCAGTTGACCAAGGCTACCGGCGAGGTTGAACAGAATCTCCCAGCCGAAGAGGACAAGGAAGAGATTGTCAACGAGGATGACTTGGTTGGCATCGGTACCATGCTCAAAGAGAACCACGCTGTGGATAGCCGCGAGATCTTCACCCTGACCGGTGTCAAGGTCAAGAACGCTGCTTCTGGTTTCAGCATTGTCCGCACCGTCTATACCGACGGCAAGGTCGAGACAAGAAAGGTGATTTTTAAGTAAATAAAGAATAATGGACTCTCCCCGACCCTCCCTACGAGGGAGGGGGGAGCTTATAATTTGACTATAGGGGAGAAGTGGATTGAGTATCAAAGTAATCAAAGTAATCGAAGTAAACTGAGTAATCGGAGTTATCTGAATACTCGGAATAATTAGAGTGCTCAGAGTAATCGGAGTAATCCGAAAAAACTCTTGAAAGCAGTTTCTGTCGTCCTTGTCACTTCTTTGTCACTTCCCTTTCACTTCTTTGTCACTTCCCTTAATTTCTCTTAGAATAATACCTATTTTAACTTTAATCATTTAATAATCATGAAGAAAATCTTTTCTTTAGTTGTAGCGTCCCTAGTGGTAGGTTCCGCATTTGCCGATGACCTGGCAGAGGGCGTTTACTACATTAAGAGTGCTTCTTCGGACGTCTATCTGACCCGTGGTCAGTCATGGGGCACCCAAGCCGTGGTCGAACCTTACGGCCACCCTTGGAAAGTGACCTTGTCCGAAGGAAAGTACAAACTCCAGATGTACGACCTCGTCACCAGTGGTTTGAATGGTGGTGCATCTAAGGCTATCGGAGATAATGGTTTTGTGGACAACGGTAGTCCTATGGCATTGACTATTGCCAACGGCACTGCTGAGGGTACATTCACTATTGCCAACGGCGATAACTTCCTCTATCCAAATGACGCCAACGCCATTGCTTTTGGTACGAAGTTTGACTGGAAGTTCATTTCAACAGATGAGTATAAGGCCAATCAGGTGGCTGCAACGACTGCTCAGGAGGCAGCTGTAGCTGCTGAGGCTGGTATTGATCTGAGCGGTAAGACTCTTGCAGAATATTTGTCAGAGAACTTCGCTGCAAAGAAAGTAACTGTCGGTTTTGCTCCAGTTCCTGTTTCGGGTGGAGTCGATTGGACATTTAACGTAGGCCGTAACAAATCTACGCTGAATTATGGCGAGTACGGTATTGAGTGCTACGAGGGTTCTGGTAGTTTGACTCAGAGTTTGACCGGCATGACCAAGGGTCTCTACAAGGTCGGCATCAAGGCCATGCAGCGTTCTACTTCAAATGCGGCTTGCTTTGCCGTTGGTGAAGAGGGCTACGTCAACAGTGGCTGCTATCTAGATGCCAACGGCAAGACTGTCAATGTGAAAGACTGGTATAGCGGTCATACTGCTGCCGACGCTCCTAACAGCACTGGCGCAGAGTTGGAGATTGCCAACAACGGCGGTTACTACTCTGAGGTTTATACCTATGTTGGTGAGGACGGAAAGTTGGATTTGGCTGTCAAGTTCCCTTCTTTCTGGAATCAGTCTTGGTTCATCTTCAACGGCATTGACATTGTTTATTATATGGACAAGAACAGTGGCACCGCTGCTTTGGTTGAGGAGTTCGAAGGTCTGGTTGCACAGGCCGACAGCCTCTTGGCTTTGCCAATGGCAGAGGACATCAAGGCTGCTTTGGAGACTGCTAAGGTTGCTCCAACAGAAGATAGTGTTGACGCTTATACCGATGCCATCAGCGCATTGAAGAATGCTGTGGCTGCTGCTCTTGTATCGACCAAGAAGTATGACAACGTGCCAGAGCACGATGTAACCTCTTTGGCTACCGATACTTGGACCAATCAGGGTAATCGTTATCAGGGTCGTATCGAGCGTTGGAACAACAGCACTTATGTAGGTGATGTCCTGACTCAGACTATCTCTGGCCTCGTTCCAGGTGCTGTCTATGAGTTGGTCATTGAGGCATCTGTCTGCACCACTACTGAGCGTGACAACATTGCGGGCGCCGCTACTGGTGATGGCTTGACCGTTGTCTTCGCCAACGAGGGTGAGGTCAATGCTCCATGTATTGCCGCTTTGGCCACTTCCAACTTCCCAGCTTATACCGTAACCGGTACTGTTGATAAGAACGGCGAACTCAAGTTCGGTATCAAGAACATACAGTTGGGCGCTAACTGGTTCACCATCCGTCTGATTTCTATCACGACCAAGGGTAATCCTACCGTTGATGCTTACCAGACCGCACAGGCTGCCATTGCTCCTGTCAGTGAGGCACTTGCAGCAGCCGATGCAGCTATTGTCGATCCTAACTATACCGACATCGTTGCTACCTACCGTGCTACTTTGGATGGATATGTAGCTACCACTAACAGCGTTATTGCTGACGTAGATTCGCTCTTTGCCGAGGTGGCTTTGTTGCCTCAGGTAGATAGCCTCGTTGCTGCTCTGCCAACTGTTGAGTCTATCAATACTTTGGTTACAGAGTTCCAGGCTGCCATCGCAGCAAGTCAGCACATTGCTGTCAAGAAGGCTAAGTTGCTCCACACCGCATCTGTATGTTGGGGCAGCAACGGTACTCAATATAATAATGTAGATGGACCTTCAGCCCACTACAACAATGATGCTGCATCTGCTTGGGCCGGTTGTGCCTTTGCCGAGTTCAGCTTCACGGGCATGAATGCCAAGTCTATCCAGAAGGCTACCTTGACGTGGCAGACCTCTACCAACGCAGGCAAGTCTCGTGACAATTCTGTCTATTATCTGACTCCAGGTACCGAACTTGGTTATGATACCATTCCTACGACGGCTCCAGGTGCAGAATATCGCTTCGTGGATAGCCGTACGCTGATTGGCACCGTCAACAACAACAAGCAGGGCGTTTTCGTCGGTGAGTTGGATGCTACCGAGGCCATTGCAGCAGCCGTTGCAGCAGGCAAGAGCAATGTCATCTTCATGTGGACCAACAATGCTGGTGGTGGCGACATCGTCGGTGTCGGTCAGGAAAATGCTCCTACGCTCGAAATTGAGTTCGATATGGCTCCAACCCTCAAGAAGACCTTGATTGAGACCTTCGAAGCTGATACCGTTACTGGTTGGACTAAAAACACCGCTGCAGATTGCGTCGTTAAGGAGTTCAACAACTCACGCATGGCTGCTGCTATCCAGAGTGGTTCAGGCAACCGAGGCGCTTACTATGACCTTGCTACTAACGCAATCAAGTCGGTTATCGGTACCGAGAAGACTTGGGCTATCGAGTGGGATTTGGCTTTGCAGTCAGGTAACGTTGCAAATCGATCTCAGTCCGCATTTGGCTTGGGTACAACAGCTTCTAACTATGTAGGCAATAGCATTGACCTCTCTAACTTGCTCTTCGCTATGGAGACCGACCAGTCGGCTGGTGGCATTTCGGATGTTTGGTACATTACCACTGCTACCTCTACCGAGACTGTCATTCCAGAGGAATTGAAGTTGGCTACCTTGAACTTGGATCCTGCCAAGGTTTATCACTTCCAGTTGAAGTATGATAACGGCAACGTCACTGTCAAGGTTTCTGACGAAGGCACCGACGTGGCTACTGTCAACTACACTACCACTTATACCCTGGATGACTTCCGTGGTTTCGTTACATGTGTAGGTCGTGGCAGCGGTTACACCTACATCGACAACATCGCAGCAGGTACTTATTCCTACGATGAGATTGTTGAAGATCCTGTCTTCACTCCACAGGGTGAGTCTTATGACACTGTCTTTGTCGCTATCTCAACCGAGACCGAGGGTGCTACTATCAAGTACACCATCGACGGCGGCGAGGAACAGACCTACGAGGCTCCAGTCGAACTCGCTCAGACCTCTACTTTGGCAGCTTGGGGTGAGAAGAATGGTTCTAAGTCTAACGTCGTCAGCAAGAAGTTTATCGCTTGTGTAACTCCTGCTCCAGCCATCACTAAGGCTGGTCAGACCTATGGCGCTGATACTGTTACTATTACCACTGAGGTTCCTGGTGCTGTTATCCGTTACAGCATTGCTGAGGGTGACACCTTGGATTACACCGACAAGTTCATCACCGACAAGACCATCACCGTAACAGCCTTTGCTGTTTACGAGGGTCGTCCATCTGAGTTCGCTACTCTCAATGTCGTAGCTGGTGACGTCAAGGCTCCAGAGGTTGCTCTCTTCAAGGTAGAAGGTGCAAAGCGTTTCATTACATTCGCAACTGCCACCGATACTGCTTCCATCGTTTACAAACTCAATGACGGTGAAGAGGTCGTTGGCAAGCAGGCTAAGGATACCATCGCTATCGAGGCTGAGACCGACATCGAGGTTTGGGCTCGTTACATCGAGGGAGAGAAGGTATTCGAGTCGGCTGTTGTCGATACCACCTTCGAGGCAGGTGCCACTATTCAGTTGGCAGGTGTAGAAATCGCTACCGAGGACTACTCAGCTGTCAACCAGAGCGCCGATTTGAAGGTATCTACCAGCCAGTTGGAGGTTCTCCTCAACCCAGCAGTTGAAATCGTTTGGGCTTATGGTGAGACCACAGGTGTTGCTGCCAACGGCGATGTCATCAAGGGTGTTCCAGTAGGTGCAACCTTCACTGCATACGCTCGTGCTGCCGGTTATGTTGATTCCGAAAAGTCTTCTGTTGAGGTTGCTCCTTCATACGCTTCAACCATCTTCTTCGAGGATTACGAGGACGGCACTATCGGTTCATGGACTGCACACAGTGCTTGGATGCCAGTCAACACCGAGGCTGCTGACGGTACTCACTTCCTCCATTTCTTCCAGCAGGGTCAGTCTGGTGGCCGTTGGGCACAGTTGGAGTTCCCAGAGTACAGCTCAACCTCTTACACCTTGTCATTCAAGATTGGTATTGCTGCCGGTAACGGTGGTGCAAGTGTATTCACCGCTTATGCTGGTGAGGATGTCCTCTTCAAGTTCGAGACTCCTCTCGATGGGGACACCAACCCAGGCGAGCGTATCACTACTGTCTATAACGGTGCTGGTGAAGTTGTTGGTACCTTCGGCTTCTACCTGCCAACCCGTTTTGAGTGGGCCGATGACAAACTCGCTTCTGTCGATGTCACTGTCAGCGAATCAGGCGCAGTCCTGACCGTTGTCAATAACCTTGGTCAGACCCAGGTCAAGACCAAGATCTCGGACGTTCCTGTCGTAATCACCAAGCTCTATGAGGACTTTGCTCGTAGCTTTGGTAGCTTCCGTATGGACGATGTCAAGATTGCTGGTCGTGCCGGTTCAGTCATGGCTCCAGAGTTTGCTCTTGATCACTATGATGTTATCAATCCTGCCGTTGCCATCCTCGATGCCACCGACAAGACCGACATCTACTATCGCGCTGCTTCTACCACCTACTCCATCGATGAGGAGGGTAAGATCATCGCTGGCGAATACACCTTCCCAGAGGAGTACACCAAGTACGAGGGTCCAGTTGTATTCACCAACGAGGCAACCATCATTGAGGCATACGCAATGTACGAGGGTGTTGTAGCTTCACCTAAGTCTATCTCACCTGTTTACCTCAGTCTCACCGACTTGGCAGCTCCAACCGTTGCCTTCGCAGGTGTTGGCGAAGGAGCCGTTCGTAACTTCAATGTGAAGGACAATACCTCTGAGTTGATTGACGCTGCTATCTTCTATCAGTCCATCGGTGCTACCGAGGCCGACACCTTGAAGGAGACCACCATCACCACCGATTCTGCTGCCTTCGGCTGGTTCTCAGTCTATGCACAGGTAGGTGAGTTGAAGTCGGCCGTTGTCAACCGTTACGTTGACTCACGTGCCGTTTACAACGAGCCATACGTTGGCTTTTCCGGCGAGGGCAACACCTTCCCAGCCGCCATCGCAGACTTCGAGGCTGGCGTGGGTGCCACCATTGCAGGTGAGTATCCAACTGCCTTGATTGCTACGACAGGTACACAGTATGTTCACGTTGCCGTCTCTGGCAAGTATGCTGCATTCACGTTGCCATTTGCATTCGTAGTTGGCACCAACGTCATTACCAATGCGCAGGGTGATACCCTCAAGTTGGGTGAGGACTATCGTATTCTGACTCTCCACACTCGTACTGCACAGAACACCAAGAATGCTGCCGACCTTGCTACGCTGGTCAACGCTCAGAATATCGAGTCGGCCGTTCGTGCTGAGGGTACCAACTTCCAGGCTGGTATTGCTGTCATGATTGAGCCGCTTACCGAGAAGGTGGGCAACGAAGTCGTGCTGCACTCGGCCGAGGCTGCTCCTATCCAGGTGGCTGCTACGGTTACTACTGTTCCTACCAATGGCGGCTATCGTCTGGTGGCTAACAACCGCTACGAGAACCTCGCATTGGAGACTCCAGCTTATGTGCTCAACGAGGAGGGTACCAAGTTCGTCTATACCGAGAATCCTACCTTGGGTGCTCTCGATGCTGTCATCGTGATCGATCCTGCTAAGGTGGCCGACTTCGGTCAGGAGATTGACCTTGTCAATGCCTCGGCTATCGAGACGTTGGCTGTCGATGCTCAGGTTGACAACACCTATGACCTCCAGGGTCGCAAGGCTCAGATGCGTCAGAAGGGTCAGCTCTATATCCAGAACGGCAAGCGCGTCATGGATCGTTGATTTTTCTAATCTATAAACAAACAGAGGCAAGGACTGCAAGGTCTTTGCCTCTGCTTGTTTTAAACGGAAGTGACAAGGATATTAAAAGAAGTGACAAAGAAGTGACAAGGAAGTGACAGGGAAGTGACAGGGACGATTGAAAATTAACAATTAAGAGTTAAAAGTTAAAAATTAAAATACCCTGTCTAACCAACTCTCATGCCCTACCGCACTGACGATGAGGTGAGGACGGCGTTTGGAGGAAGTGACTTCCTGGATGCGTTCTTCGAAAAGAAGGAAAAAGAACCAAAAAAGAAAGAAAAAAGAACGGAAAAAGAAAGCAACTACGGTAGGACGTCGGACGATTGTAGAGATTTTTGCCGTTTTTTGTACAAGGTATCTAATAAATTTGTAACTTTGCGCCCGTAATGTCTATTGAGGTTGTGAGGTTGTGAGGTCATGAGGTTGTGAGGTCATGAGGTTGTATAGACAAAGCTATCTCAACCAGCTTGATGAATCTTGCCTACTTAGGACCTTGACACGGCTTGATGAATTTTGCCTCGGCTTGATAGTGAAGACTTCATTCCTTCCTGCTCTTGGACATACAAATAAACCGACTAATAATATGGCTAACTACAAATGGAACTATAGCCGCATAGGCGGCATCACCCGCATTCACATCGGAAGCGGTGAAGACATTGCTCACCTGTCTGAGCTGGACATCAAGAAGTGGACGGTGCTCTCTTGCCCGGTCAAGGGCTTGGAGATAGACGAGGCCTCGTTGAAGTATATGGACACCAACAACGACGGTGCTATCCATGTGAACGAAGTGATTGAGGTGGCACAGTGGTTGACCCGCGTGCTGAAGGACAAGGAGTTCATCCTGGAGGGCAAGGACACGTTGCCCCTCGACCTGCTCAATCAGGAGGATGCCGACGGCAAGGCGCTTTACGACACCGCCCAGAAGATCCTGAAGGAGTTGGGCAAGGCCGATGCGAAGGAGATCTCGCTGGCCGACAGTTCCAGTTGCCTCGCTGCGTTCCTGAAGAACAAGTTGGAGGCAGCCCTGGCAGCCATCGACACGAGTGCCGCAATCGAGGCACCCTTCGGCGACCAGACCGATGCCGTGGAGGCAGCCTACAATGCGTTGGACACCAAGGTGAAGGACTACTTCATGCGTTCCAAGTTGGCGCAGTTCTCGACCGAGAGCACGCAGGCCCTGGATGTACAGACCTCACGCATCGAGGCTATCTCGGCCGACAACTTGACTCAGAAGATGGAGGAGATTGCCACCTATCCGATTGCCCGTGTGGATGGCTCGCAGGAGTTGTCGCTCCAGGCTGCCATCAACCCCGCCTGGGTGGGGCAGTGGAATGTCGTCAAGTCGGTATTGGACCCCAAGGCCAAGGCATTGACCGAAGAGATGTGGGCCGAGGTGGGTGCCAAGATCAAGGCCTATCGCGACTATCAGGCCAGCATCACAGTGACCGAGGCGGATATTCCGTTGGACGAAGAGACCGCTGCGGTGCAGTTGGTGGACAAGCTGCTGCACCTGACGCGCGACTACTATACGTTGCTCCGTAACTATGTGTCGTTCCAGGACTTCTACGACGTGCAGAAGAAAGCCATCTTCCAGTGCGGCACCCTGGTCATCGACCAGCGCACCTGCGACTTCTGCGTCAAGGTGGCCGATGCCGCTGCGCTGACTGCCCAGTCACCCAAGTCGGGCATGTACCTCATCACCTGTGCTGTGAGCAGCAAGGTGTGGAACGAATCGTACAACATCATGGCAGCCATGACGGTGGGCGATGTGGACGACATCTTTGTGGGCAAGAACTGCATCTTCTACGACCGCAAGGGTCGAGACTTCGATGCCAAGGTGACCGCCATTGTCGATAATCCGATCAGCATCAAGCAGGCGATGTGGCGTCCGTACAAGAAGATGATCAAACTCATCGAGGACAATATCGAGAAATATGCAGCCGAGAAGGACAAGGCACAGTCGGAGAAGGCGGCTGCCGCCATCAACGAGAAGACCGAGAAGGCCAAAAGCAACCTCGATGGCGCCGAAGGCAAGCCGGCTGAGGGTGAGGCGAAGGCAAGCACCTTCGACATTGCCAAGTATGCAGGTGTCTTTGCTGCCATCGGTATGGCTGTCGGCATGATTGGTTCGGCGCTGGTCGCTATCGGTTCCGGCATCATGGGCTTGAAGTGGTGGCAGTTCCCGTTGGTCCTGTTGGCCATCATGTTGGTCATCTCCGGTCCGTCGATGTTCCTGGCTTGGCTCAAACTGCGCAAGCGTAACATGGCACCATTGCTCAATGCCAACGGTTGGGCGGTCAATGCTGCTGCCAAGGTGAACATCCCATTCGGCGAGACGCTCACGCAAGAGGCGAAATATCCGATGGGCCTGAAGCTGAAGGATCCATTTGCCGACCGCAAGATGCCTGTCTGGAAGAAGATCCTCTTGTGGCTGCTCGGCATCATCGTCTTCTGCGTCCTGGTGCTGCTCATCAACCGCCACTATGGTTGGATTAACCTGCCGTTCGTGGAGGAGTATATCCAGATGGTGAAGAATCCGATGAAGTGAAAGATAGTGACAATAGTGACAATAGTGCCTATAGTACCTATATTTCCTATAGTGCCTATAGATTTTATAGTAATATAGACTTATTCCCTTTTGACTTTTTTGCCAAAGCTGCCGCAACCTCCGTTGTCTTGGAGGCCCCAGTCGAGGCACCATAATAAATAACTAATTGAAATTTGTAATTCAATGATCAAAATCACTTTTCCAGACCAGTCGGTCAAGGAGTTTGAGGATGGCGTAACGCCTCTTCAGGTGGCTGAGTCCATCAGCCCACGTTTTGCACAGGATGTGCTTGTAGCTAAAGTCGGCGAAGAAATGTATGACCTTACCCGCGTCATTACTGCCGACAGCACCATCGAGTTCTTCAAGTGGGACAGCCCAGAGGGCAAACATGCTTTCTGGCACAGTTCGGCACACCTTTTGGCCGAAGCCTTGCAGGAACTCTATCCCGGTATCCAGTTCGGTATCGGTCCAGCCATCGAGAATGGCTTCTACTATGATGTCGTGCCTGCCAATGGTGAGAACATCAAGGAGGCAGACTTCCCCAAGATTGAGAAGAAGATGCTCGAACTGGCTCGCCAGAAGGAGCAGATCGTCCGTAAGGAGGTAGCTAAGGCCGAGGTACTCAAGGAGTTCCAGGCCAAGGGTCAGACCTTCAAGTGCGAGCTCATTAGCGAGCTCGAGGATGGTAAGATCTCTACTTATACACAAGGTAACTTCACCGACCTGTGCCGTGGTCCACACCTCCCCAATACGGGTGCCATCAAGGCCTGCAAGGTATTGTCGGTAGCCGGTGCCTTCTGGCGCGGCAACGACAAGAACCCTCAGATGAACCGCGTCTATGGTATCACCTTCCCGAAGCAGTCGATGCTCGATGAGTATATCAACTTGTTGGAGGAGGCCAAGAAGCGCGACCACCGCAAGCTCGGCAAGGAGATGGAACTCTTCGCCTTCAGCCAGAACGTCGGTGCCGGTCTGCCACTCTGGTTGCCCAAGGGTACTGCCCTCCGCAACCGTTTGCAGGACTACTTGACCAAGATTCAGAAGCGCTACGGTTACGTTCAGGTCATCACACCAAACATCGGCAACAAGAACCTCTACGTCACTTCCGGTCACTGGGCTAAGTATGGCAAGGACTCGTTCCAGCCTATCTCGACCCCCGATCCAGACGAGCTCTATATGCTCAAGCCAATGAACTGTCCTCACCACTGTGAGATCTACAAGACCTCGCCACGTTCCTATCGTGACCTGCCATTGCGTCTCGCCGAGTTCGGTACCGTCTATCGCTATGAGCAGACCGGAGAGTTGCATGGTTTGACCCGTGTACGTTGCTTCACACAGGACGATGCACACCTCTTCTGCCGTCCAGACCAGGTGAAGGAGGAGTTCCTGAAGATCATCGACATCATCATGATCATCTTCAAGGCATTGGATTTCCACCAGTTCGAGGCACAGATTTCACTGCGCGACAAGGTGAACCGCGACAAGTATATCGGTTCGGAGGAGAACTGGCAGAAGGCCGAGCAGGCTATCATCGAGGCTTGCCAGGAGAAGAACCTCCCCGCCAAGATAGAATATGGAGAGGCAGCTTTCTATGGTCCAAAGCTCGACTTCATGGTGAAGGATGCCATCGGTCGTCGTTGGCAGCTCGGCACCATCCAGGTGGATTACAACCTGCCAGAGCGCTTCCAGTTGGAATATACTGGTGCCGACAACCAGAAGCACCGTCCTGTCATGATTCACCGTGCGCCGTTCGGTTCCATGGAGCGTTTCGTTGCCGTATTGCTCGAGAACACCGCCGGTAAGTTGCCATTGTGGTTGGCTCCCGACCAGGTGGCAATCATGCCAATCTCCGAGAAGTTCAACGACTACGCTTACGAGGTCAAGGCAGCGCTCGAGAAGGAGGACATCCGCGTCTATGTGGATGACCGCAATGAGAAGATTGGACGTAAGATTCGTGACAACGAGATGAAGAAGGTGCCTTACATGCTCATCCTGGGCGAAAAGGAACAGGCTGAGGGTAAGGTAAGTATCCGCAAGCAGGGTGCCGGCGACGGTGGCCAACTCACTGTAGAAGAGTTCGCTAAGTCGGTAGTCGCTGAGGTACAGTCACAAATTGAACACTCCAGTTATTAAAATGAACTAATTTAGTGAGTTTTTTGCAGAATTTAGTGTGAAAAATTGCTAAATCTGCAAAAAACTTTCTAACTTTGCAGCCGATTCGGTATTTTTTGCCCAATCGCAAATAAAACAACAAGTTAAAACCAAGCTATTAGTTAATGGCATTTACTCCTCACGGAAATGGTGGCTATCGCCCCAAACCAACTCCCGGTCCGCGTCCTCAAAACCGCGACCAACGTACCAATAACAACAATAACGGAAAGGACCAACATCGCATCAACGAGCAGATTCGTGGCGTGAAGGAGGTTCGTCTGGTGGGTGATAACGTCGAAATGGGCGTCTATTCCATCCAGGATGCCATGCGCATCGCTGAGGAGCAAGAATTGGACTTGGTAGAGATCAGTCCTACTGCGGTCCCCCCTGTTTGCAAGGTGTTGGACTACCAGAAATACTGCTACCAGCTCAAGAAGAAAGCCAAGGAAGCTAAGGCCAATGCTGCGAAGGTGGTTGTCAAGGAGATCCGTTTCGGGCCTCAGACCGATGACCATGACTACGAATTCAAGCTCCGCCATGCCAAGGAATTCTTGCAGGAGGGCTCCAAAGTGAAGTCGTACGTCTTCTTCAAGGGTCGTTCTATCTTGTTCAAGGAACAGGGCGAAGTGCTCTTGGCTCGTTTCGCCAAAGACCTCGAAGAGGTTGGTAAGCCTGACAGCTATCCTCCCGTACTGGAGGGCAAGCGCATGATCCTGATGTTCAGCCCGAAGGCCGGTGCCGGTAAGAAAGCTGCCAAGCCTGAGGGCGCTGCTGAAGAAGGAAAATAAAAGTAGGTGATAGAAAACTGTAGTGTCTGTATTTACTATAGTACCTGGAGTTCCTATATTACCTATAATAAATAAACAACAAATTTATAAACAAAAATGCCAAAAGTTAAGACTAACTCCGGTGCTAAGAAGCGTTTCACGCTCACCGGATCAGGACAGATCAAGAGAAAGCACGCTTACAAGAGCCACATCTTGACCAAGAAGACCAAGAAGCAGAAGAGAAACCTCGGTAAGTTCTCTATTCTCGACAACGCCAACAAGACCAACGTTCGCGAGATGCTCTGCTTGAAGTAAATTCTTGCTCAACACGAGACTCACTAAACAAGTTTTCAAACAAGATCTATTAACCAAACAACCGTTTTACAAGCGAAAGATTTCTTTCCACGGCGTTTAAACAACTTTTAGAACTATGCCACGTTCGGTAAATCACGTAGCGTCACGTGAAAGACGCAAGAAGATTCTCCGCCTCACCAGAGGTTACATTGGTGCCCGCAAGAATGTGTGGACCGTTGCTAAGAATACTTGGGAGAAGGGTTTGACTTATGCATTCCGCGATCGTCGTAACAACAAGCGCAACTTCCGCGCTTTGTGGATTGTCCGTATCAATGCTGCTGCCCGTTTGGAGGGACTGAGCTACTCTAAGCTCATGGGTCTGCTCCATGCAAATGGCATCGACATCAACCGTAAGGTCCTCGCTGACCTTGGTATGAACCATCCAGAGGCTTTCAAGGCAATCGTTGATAAGGTTAAGAAGTAATCAAGTCGCGATGCCAGACCCCTGCAAAAGGGTTCAAGTCCATCGAAGACTTCATTGTCTATAACCGAATCAAGATAGAATTCAGGCGTAGCTTCCGGCTGCGCCTTTTTCTTTTTGTAGTCCAGACGTTTGGGGTAATTTAACAATTGTTAATTGCCTATTGTTAATTTTTGTATATTTAGGCGGTGATGAATATTTATGTCATAAATATTGACTAACTTTGCACCGCAAAAAGAAAAACAGATTCAAGGGCTTCCTCTCAAAGCGGCAAGAGGTTTTACGTTTTTTAATGGGTATTTAATTTCTTTATACTTAATATTTTAATCCTAAATGCAATGAAGAGGTCATTATTGATTCTTTTTATGTCGGTCGTTGCAGTGTTCGCTGCAATGGCTCAGGTTACCACATCCGCATTGGGTGGTAAGATTATGGATGCTGATGGAGAGGTGATCGGTGCTACCGTTCAGGCTATCCACACTCCTTCAGGCACACACTATGGCACGATCTCGAACGAGAATGGTGCTTTCAGTATCCAAGGTATGCGTGTAGGTGGTCCTTACACGGTCAAGGTCTCGTATGTAGGTTACTCTACACAGACCTTCGAAGAGATTTATCTTGCATTGGGCGAGACTTTCAACCTCAACGTCAACTTGAGTGAGGATGCCTCCCTTTTGAAGGATGTCATTGTCGTTGGCACCGGCTCCAAGTTTGCTGCCAACCTCAAGACAGGTGCTACCACCAATATCTCTAACTCTCAGATGATTTCTATGCCAACCGTAAGCCGTGGCATTACCGACATGGTACGTCTCTCTCCTTACGGTGGCGGCAAGGATATGACCTTCGGCGGTTCAGATGGCCGTACAGCCAACTTTACCGTGGATGGTGCCAACTTCAACAACAACTTCGGTCTTTCGGAGAAGTTGCCTGGTGGTGGTAACCCAATCTCTATCGATGCTATTCAGGAGATTCAGGTGGTTATCTCACCTTACGACGTTCGTCAGACCGGTTTCATTGGCGGTGGTGTGAACGCCATCACCAAGTCAGGTACAAACACCTTCAAGGGTAGTGCCTACGTCTATCACCAGAACGAGAACATGCGTGGCGATGCTATCGAGCGTGAGCAGTTGGATGGCGTACGTGCCAAGGATCAGAAGACCACTTACGGCTTCACCCTCGGCGGTCCAATCATCAAGGACAAGTTGTTCTTCTTCGCCAACTTGGAGTTTGCCAAAATCCCAACCATTGCCAACCGCTGGCGTGCTTCCGAGATTGATGCAACCAAGGCTGTAGCCGGTCAGATGAACCCAGGCGTCGGTGATCCCGAGAACTATCAGTCGCGCACTTCATCTTACGACCTCCAGCAGGTTTCCGACTATGCTGCCAGGACCTATGGTTACAACACCGGTTCTTACACATCTTTCCCTGCTGACGAGAACAACAAGAAGTTCCTCATCCGTTTGGACTGGAACATCAACGACAAGCACCACTTGGCTGCCCGTTACAACTATACGTTGAACAACATCTGGAACGCACCTAACGGCAGTTCAATGGATGGTGGTACCCGTTCTTCGTACAACCGTACATCGGAGTATGCCATGTCGTATGCCAACTCTATGTACGCTATGCAGAACAAGGTCAGCTCTCTGTCATTGGATCTGAACAGCCGTCTCACCGACCAGTTGTCCAACCAGTTGCTGTTCACCTTCTCTAAGTTGGACGATATCCGTGACAGCGACTCGAGCGAGTTCCCATTCGTCGATATCCTGGATGGCGACGGTCAGAACTACATCAGCTTGGGTTACGAGCTCTTCACTTGGAACAATGCCGTTCACAACACCATCTGGAACATCAAGGACGATGTTACTTACTACCTCGGTGCACACAAGTTGACCGCTGGTCTGAACTACGAGTATCAGATGGCTGATAATATGTACATGCGTAACGGTTCAGGTTACTACCGTTACAAGAGCTTGGAGGACTTCCTCACACAGGCTGCTCCCGAAGTGGTCTGCTTGACCTACGGTTATGACGGCGAGGACAAACCAGCTGCCCGTGTCACCTACAATAAGGCAGGTCTCTACCTCCAGGACGAGTGGCAGGTGAACCAGAACTTGAACGTTACGGCAGGTATCCGTTTCGACGAGATCTTCTTCGACAACAGCGACTTGATGACCAACAAGGCCATCTATGACCTCGACTTCAATGGTCGTCACATCGATACCGGCAAGTGGCCTGGCAACAGCCTGACACTCTCTCCACGTGTTGCTGCCGTTTGGGACATCATGGGTGACAAGAGTCTCATCCTGCGTGGTGGTACCGGTCTCTTCCAGGGCCGTCTGCCATTGGTATTCTTCACCAACATGCCAACCAACTCCGGTATGGTTCAGTATCAGGCGCAGATCAATGCCAAGAACTTGGATAACCTGAACAAGAAGTATGGTACCGACTACACCATGAGCGAGTTTGCCGGTCCTATGATTACCACTGTTTCGGGCTTGAAGGAGAAACTCTTCTCGATGAAGAACGGTGCTGGCGTACAGCTCTATCCTTCAACGATTTCGCCAAAGGATGGTGCCGTTCCATCGGCCATCTCGGCTGTCGATCCAGACTTCAAGCTTCCACAGGTATGGAAGACCTCTTTCGCTGTTGACTACCGTCTGCCATTCGAGTTCCCAATGAGCGTCACTGCCGAGGGTATCTTCAACAAGACCATCAACGACGTATGCATCAGCGACTGGTCTATTCCGAACGTAGGTGGTTTCGCCCGCTTCAACGGCGTGGACAACCGTCCTATCTATCCTGCCGGCTATCGCACCAACACCAAGGCCTTCATGTTGGAGAACACCAGCAAGGGTTATGGTTGGTCGGCCAGCCTCCAGTTGAACACCAAGCCAGCCGAGTGGATCGACCTCATGGCTGCTTACACGCACACCGCCAAGAAGGAGTTGACCTCTATGCCTGGTTCGGCTGCTGAGTCGGCATTCACCTATGTGCCTACTACCGAAGGTCCTAACAACATCAAGTTGCACAATGCCTACAACTTGACTCCAGACCGTTTCATCCTTTCGGCTACCATCAACGACAAGGCTAACAACCACTACGGCATCATCTACGAGACCTATCGTGGTGGCTTCAACTACTCTTACCTCACTGTCAACGACATGAACGGTGACGGTTACAACTACGATGCTCTCTACATCCCAACCGACGCGCAGGTGAAGGACGGTCTGTTCCGTTTCGTCAGTGACGACGACCGCGATCGCTTCATGGACTATGTGCACAAGGATGACTACCTGAGCAGCCACCAAGGTGAGTATGCCGAGGGTTACAGTATCTACAATCCTTGGGTACACCGTGTTGACATCAGCTTCAAGCATGACTTCAAGTTCAACATCGGCAAGAGCAAGCACACCCTGCAGGTGGGTGCCGACATCAAGAACGTCATGAACCTCTTCAACAGCACTTGGGGCGTAAGCAAGGTGATGAACACCAGCTACACCTCTTCGGGTGCAGCCCGTATCCTGAAGTACGAGGGTGTAGATGCCGACGGCTATGCAACCTTCTCTACGCCAAAGGCTATCAGCGGCAACACCCAGATCTGGGGCCGCAACCACGCTATCGGCCAGTGCTGGTACATGTCTATCGGTGCTAAGTATATTTTCAACTAATATAATGAATAGACCCACTCCCGACTTGCGGGTCGGGAGGAGGTCTTGATTAATACAGATTTTCATGAAAGCAAGATATTTCATGGCAGCCATTGGTGCTGCTCTTTCCATGGGTTTTGCCTTTACGGCGTGCGACGTTGACCAGGATCCAGATACGTTCCTGAGCAATCTCTCTGTAACGCAGTCGTATATCTCCCTCAATCCGGATGGCGGTTCAGCTGAGTTTACTGTCAACGCCAAGTCGAACTGGTATTTTGCTGAGGTTCCAGCGTGGTTGACCATCGACCCCAAAGAGGGTGAGGCTGGTCAGCGTACCGTGAAGTTCTCTGCCGAGAAGACGGTTGACGGCCGTAGTGCTGAGGTGCTCCTTTATTTGGGCGACAGCGTTACCTGTCAGCGCATCAACGTCATCCAGGGTCTCTCAACGGTTGCCTCTGTGACTTGTGCTGAGGTTCTGGCTGGTCCAGACAGCAAGACTTATCAGGTGACGGGTACCGTAACCAGCATCGCCAACACCAAGTATGGCAACTGGTACTTGAATGACGGCACCGGCGAAGTCTATGTATATGGTACTCTCTATGACGGTAAGACTCAGAACAACCCAATCGTCAACAACAAGATTGAGGTGGGCGACGAGGTTACCATCCAGGGTCCAAAGACCACTTACAACGGTACTGTAGAGCTCGTTGATGTTACTGTCGTTAAGGTGAACAAGTCGCTCTTGAAGTGTGACTCTACCTTGGTGGCTGGTGTGAAGTCTGCCGAACTCCCTGTCGAGGGCGGCATCATCACTGCCCACTTGACCAACAAGTGCAACGGCTTCAATGTGGCTATCCCAGAGGATGCACAGGATTGGTTGTCAATCGCTTCTGTCAGTGGCAATACCGTCAGCTTCAAGGCTGCTGCCAACGAGGGTGGTGACCGCACCACAACTTTGGTCTTCACTGCCAACGACGGCAAGAAGGATTACACTGCCAAGGTTGACATCGCCCAGAAGGGTGCCGTTGTCGAGGTTTCTTGTGCCGAGTTCAATGCTCTGGAGGATGGCGTAGCCCAGTATAAGGTACGTGGTATCATCACCAACATTGTTAAGGACAAAAAGACAGGTGAGGACAATATCTATGGCAACCTCTATATCAACGATGGTACTGGTGAGGTTTATGTCTATGGTGTTCTCGATGCCGAGGGCAATACCAAGAACTTCAAGTCTCTTGGCCTCAAGGTCGGTGATGAGGTAGTTCTCCAGTCTGTCAAGACCTCTTACAACAACGCAGCTCAGATGAAGAATGCTGTTGTTGTTGAGTCTATTGCTCATGACACCAAGACTGTTGAAGCTTTCTTGGCTACAGAGGAGACCAGTTCTGTCTCTTATATCCTCCGTGGTGCCGTTACAAAGGCCGAGGGTAAGACCATCGAGCCTTACGGTAACTTCAACCTTGTGGATGCTACAGGCAGCGTCTATGTCTATGGCGTTCTCAACAACATGAAGGATAAGGCAAGCAAGCAGTTCGCTACTCTCAATGTTGCAGAAGGTGATACCATCACCATCATGGGTTACCACACTTCTTACAGTGGTGCTCCTCAGGTCGGTGGTGCAATCTTCATCAAGAACGAGAAGCCTGCTACTCCAGCAGAGGAATAAGAAATCTAATAGTTCCTGTTATAAAAAATGGAGCGTGCCATATAAGTGGCACGCTCTTTTTCTCTTTAAATACTGTTGAACGTTCATAACTTTTCGTTCAACCAAGGTATGTTTTGGAGAAAGCCGACAATGGGCTGTAAGTCATCCTGTATATCTTGCAGAAACAAGTGTTTCATTTCCTCTCTAAACGTGTCGCCTTTATGCCCAGAAAGGTAATACAGGAAATATTGGACCACTAAAAGAGAACCTTGCAGGTCGGAATAGAAAGTTGGGGAGAGGTTCTTCTGATTAATCACTTTTTTGAATTTCGCTGCTCTCAGTGACTTTGCGGCAATGAAATCAAATATTGGATGTCCATGGGCGCAATTGTTTCTTAATTGCCTGATGATATTGACGTAGTTAGGAAATGTCTTATCGTCGGAAAGACCATAGCAATTGAAGATAATCTTTTTGTCCTCTTCCGATTTTAGATTTTCTATCAGCCTGATAAGGTCGCCGAACGACATGTATTCCAACGTCTTCCAGGCAGGAGCAAATTTGTCATTTATGTGTTTTCTGGCGTGCCTTTTGATGACATCGTTGTTTGCAATTTGTGTTTTATAATTTTGCTCCAACTGGTTGATATAGGGTTGCATTATGAGTCTGTTGTCTGCAAACCAAGTTGGGTTATCTTTGTAGCGATTCGATATATGGTATATGACCTTTGTGCGGATATTGACCTCAATGTCCAACAGATAGGAGGACAGTATCCTCCTTAAGGATTGGTCAAATTGATAGAGTTGGGAGGCAGTTTCAAATTTCGCACCTGTTTTAAAACAATGGTCGCGGTTCTCCTTGTTTGGATAGCGCTTTTCCATATGGAACCAGTAAAAGCCCATACGGTAATAGCCAATGTCCAAAAGGGTTTCTTTCGCCTTTTGTTCGTCTTCAAATAGCATGCCTCTGTCTTTTAGCCTTTGTATTTGCTCATCAATGGTAGTTGCAGTTTTAATTTCCAATGCCATATTATTACTAAAGATAAAAAATAGGGAAACACCACATGAGTGTTCCCCTTAATACGTTTTTAAGTGCCCGTAAACCTTGGTTAGATTTATATGCACTGATTTTCATCGTTGCAAATATAATATTATTTTTCTGTTTTTATCGTTTTATACTTAAAAAAACGTCTTCCTGACAGTTCTTGGGGGGAATGAAACTTGATATTTGTCATTTTGGGTTTTCATTTCACGCTAATTCGCTCTTTTCTTTTATCCCAATCTTCGGAGCCAGGCAGCAAAGAATGGGTCGTACAGGCGATATCCTTCTGTGGACTTGCATACAGTATCGTCTTCACATAAAGAGCGGAGGGCCGTAGAGACGGAACTGGCAGCTTTCAGTTTGTGCTTCTGCACAAACGAGGCGCTTGTTGCTTCCTTGACAGTGCCTTCGGTGGCAATGGCCTTGAGCAGACGACGTAGGGTGGGCGAGTAGTGGTTGTAGGAGTATTCGTAGAAGGAACTGTTGCTTTGTACTAACGTCAAGAATGCTCGCTCCAGAAGGTCTTGGTCTATGGGTCGGTAGTCGGAGTATAGTTCTTTGAGCAATGCTTGTACATACCATGTGTGCCCATGTACTTTATGATATAGCTTCTCGAAAACGGCTTGGGGGAATGGACGACCTTGTGGTTCAAAGAATCGGGCCGCAAAGGCGTAATAGGCGTCTAACGGAATGGTGTTCAATGTCGTGGTTCGCGTACTGCGATAAAAGGGGCGGGCCGTATCGTTGAACATAGATTCCAGCATGTGTCGTTGACTGCCGGCAAAGATGAACTTGACGTTGGGCAAGAATTGTATCTCGCTGCGCAGCAGGGCTTCTGCTCCTTTTTCCGGATATTCGGCCAGACGCTGAAATTCGTCCAAAGCGATGTAGCAAGTCTTCTCGCTTTGGCGAAGGTATTCACAGATCTCTTTGAGGGTGGTTTCCTGGACATCAGGGTTTACGTCCAGACTGATTTTGGGAGCTCCACTCATTTCGTCAAATACGACAGACGGCTTGCAACTTTTCACGATTTCCGATACATGCTTCAGTGCTTTTTGCCAGTCCGAATCGAGCGTTCCGAGTACCGTATTCCCCAACAACTGCACGAAGTCGTTGAGACATTGTGTCCCCAAGATGTCAATGTAATAGGTGTGGATGTCTGGCCGTTGGTCTTTGAGCAAGTAAAAGGCATTCTTGATGAGACCCGTTTTCCCCATGCGGCGAGGGGCTATCATAGTGACGCTCCAGCCGTTGCCCAAGAAACTGATCAAGTCTTTGGTCTCTTGTTCGCGGTCGCAGAAGTATTCGGGACTAAGGTATTCCGATATTAGGAATGGGTTGTTGGGGCTAATCATAAGCATTTGTTTTGCTGCAAAGGTAATGATTTCTTTCGAACTGCAACATTTTCTGCCAGAAAATCGTCTAAAATTGTCCCTTTTTCTGGTTCTATCGCTAAAAATGACCCGATATTATGCAAATTACGTAACAAGTATTACGGGATTTGCGTAACATTCATTACGTAATCTACGTTACGGAGTTTACGTAATCACGAAATGCCACTATAAATGTGAATCACCGAATTGAACAAATTGAGACGAAAGGGCATGTATGGCTCCCATTTCCTTAAAGAAATATTAAACGAATTACTGAAGGAAATAATTGAAAATAAAGTGCTCATTTACACTTATTTACACTCTGCGAGAGATAAATTATCGGAAAGATCAGAGCATACTGCTACCTCTTTACCCATTACACTCTACACTTTACCGAGAAAAGGGCAGTGCTTATTGTATTAAAGAGAAGCATTGAAATGACTTAAATGATTAGTTCTCAGTATGCTATAGCAGTTAGTATAGTAGGGAATAAATGACCCCCTCGTTCCCCCTGCTTAGGGGGAGGGTTTATCCCGCGTGAAGAGCGCGTAAGTGAATGGAAATTAAGAAAATAGTTCATCTTTTGAGAAGTAACGGATTTTCCACGGAGAATGATGTGTTTCGTGCTCTTTTGTGTGTTTCGTGGTTATTATATCATGTAAGTTGTTGGTAATCAGTATACCATAGCAAAGTATAGCAAAAAGTATAGCAGTGAAAAGTTTGGAGGGATGAAAAAAGGGGCGTACCTTTGCACCGCAATTCAGCAAGACAGCGAGTCTTCCGAGTGGGGGACTTGAGTTGGAAAGTTCTGAGGTTGTAAGGTCCGAAGGTTGAAGCATGTGCACGCTTCTCCGCATTCTTCCCGGAAAGACCTTATAGAGAAGCGACCCAGGAACGGCGTGAACTTGCAAACTTAACAATTAGTATTCATCATTAAAACATTTTACAATTATGGCAAGAATCAATCCTAACGCAACTATCGCAACTATGTCTGGTAAGGCAAACCGTCAGAGCAACATCTACTATCGTACCGACAAGCAGACCGGCAA